>Ga0224503_10000282_pt1 | contig 15327 bp, 10 predicted proteins | sample SF_Oct11_sed_USG_2_FD_169106 | JGI IMG/M metagenome (GOLD analysis project Ga0224503, IMG submission 169106) | Sediment microbial communities from San Francisco Bay, California, United States - SF_Oct11_sed_USGS_21 | ecosystem: Environmental > Aquatic > Marine > Sediment | place: USA...
TAACCGAGAATTCGAACCCGCCAAAATCAATGCTCTCACCGCGCCGCGGCAGGCGGCCGAGCTCGTGCAGCACGAGCCCCCCGACGGTGTCGTACTCCTCGTCGCTCAAATCGCATTCGAAAAACTCGTTGAAATCCTCGATGCGCGTCAGCGCGCGGACCGCGAAACAGGGCCTGCCATTGCGATCACCCTCCGGCCGGATGAATTCATCCTCTTCAGGATCGTGTTCGTCGTCGATTTCACCAACGATCTCCTCGAGTACGTCCTCGATCGTGAGCAAACCGGAAACGCCACCGTACTCGTCGACGACGATGGCCATGTGGTTGTGGCTGGCTCGAAACTCCTTCAACAGCGCGTTCAGGCGTTTGGACTCGGGAATGACGGCCGCGGGCCGCAGCAGCTTGCGGATCGGCACTTCCCGCCCGGCGCCGCGGCCGAAGAAACGCAACAGGTCCTTTGCAAGCAATACGCCGAGTACTTCATCGCGGTCCTCGCCCATCACCGGGAACCTGGAATGTCCGGACTCGACGATCACCCTGATCATTTCATCAACGCCGTCTTCGATATCGATGACCACCATCTGCGAGCGCGGAATCATGACGTCACGCACCTGGGTCTCCGATACCTCGAGCACGCCGGCAAGCATGCTCTTCTCCTCGGCATCGATATCGGTCTCGGATTGCTGAATGATGTCCTGGATTTCTTCGCGGCTCCAGGGCTCACCCTTGATCGCACGCTTGAGGCGCGCGATCAGTGAAGTGCTCCCCGTGCCGTTGGTACTTGGCGGTTTGTCGTTCATCTGACTGTTGCAGTTTTGGCCGGGCGGCTGAATCCCGATTTAGAGCCGGTCATTGTATCAGTTTCCCGCGTAAGGATCGGCGATGCCCAGGCTTGCCAGCACGCGCCGTTCAAGCGTCTCCATCACTTCCGCATCCCGGTCGGTAGCATGGTCGTGACCCAGCAGGTGCAGAGTGCCGTGCACCAGCATGTGGCCCCAGTGATGGTCCAGCGGTTTGCCCTGTTCTTCCGCCTCGCCCGCCACCACGGTGGCGCAGACAACTATGTCGCCAAGCAGCAGTCTCTCCCCGGGGGGCACAAAGCCCGCGTCGCCTGCCGGAAACGCGAGCACGTTGGTCGGCTGGTCCTGGTCCCGGTAATCTCTGTTCAGGGCGCGCATCTCGTGTTCATCGACGATTCGTACCGAGACGTCGACATCCCGGCCCGGAGCCGTCTCGTTCACAGCTCGTTGGACCCAGTCCCGGATGGAATCGCTTGCGGGAATACCGGCGGCATCGGCGGCAATCTGTACGTCGACGTTCACCGCACGAGGCGCGATGAACTAGGCAACGTCATTATCGTCCGCCTCGTACGCGGCGACGATACGCTGCACCAGCGGATGCCGGACAACGTCCTTCCTGGAAAAGAACGTAAAGCTTATACCGTCGACATTGTCGAGTATCTGCGCGGCGTTATTGAGGCCGGACTGCTGTCCGGTCGGGAGATCGATCTGCGTCACGTCGCCGGTAACCACGGCGCGTGACGCGAAACCTATACGCGTGAGGAACATCTTCATCTGTTCCACGCTGGTGTTCTGCGCCTCGTCGAGAATCACGAACGATTCATTGAGCGAGCGGCCACGCATGAATGCGAGCGGTGCAATCTCGATGACGTTGCGCTCGATGAGGCGCGTGACGCGATCCGCGCCGAGCATGTCGTAAAGCGCGTCATACATCGGCCGCAGATACGGGTCCACCTTCTGTGACATGTCTCCGGGCAGAAAGCCCAGTCTTTCGCCCGCCTCGACGGCCGGCCTCACGAGGACGATTCGACGCACGTGCTCGTGCTCGAGCGCATCGACGGCCGCCGCAATGGCGAGATAGGTCTTGCCGGTACCGGCCGGACCGATGCCGAAAGCGAGGTCGAAATCGCGCATGCTCCGCATGTACGCCGTCTGGTTGGCGCCGCGCGGCCGGATCCGCTTCAGGCGCGTCTGGATAGCGAGATGTTCCTGGTCCTCGCCGGCATCCCCGGACGGCCCGGACTCTGCTTCTCCCTCATTCATAACCGACTCCTGCAGGAGAATGTGCACGCGCTCGGGATCGAGGCGCTCGCGGTCCGTCATACTGAAAAGCCTGTACAGCACGTCGCTGCCGAGCTGGGTCGCGCCCGGCTGTCCGGTGACGCGAAAATGGTTACCACGACTGGCAATTTCAACATCGAGGCGGCGTTCGATCTGCCGCAAGTGTTCGTCGAACTGGCCGCAAAGATTGGCCAGGCGGTTGTTATCGGCGGGCTCGAGAACGACATCCCGAGATATCTGGACTGCATTCAAGATCGGTGCTTCAGACCTCTGTCGATGGTTTAGGGCAGAGTACCGCGAAGCGGGCGCATTTTGAAGTGCGTGCCCGGCAGTTCATGTCATGCCACTGCCTTGCTGTCTGAAACTCTGCCACGCAGGGAATTCGGCAGCGCTTCCGTGATGACGACGTCGACGAACCGGCCGATCACCGACGGGTCGGCATCGAAATTGACCCAGCGATTGTTCTCGGTGCGGCCGGCTACCTGGCGGGCACTCTTCTTCGAGGTCTTCTCCACGAGCACGCGTTGCGTCGTGCCGACCATTGCCTCGCTGATCGCCTGTGCCTGCTGGTTGATACGCGCCTGGAGAATCTGCAAACGCTGCTTCTTGACATCTGTCGGCGTGTCGTCGGGCAGGTTCGCTGCCGGCGTTCCCGGGCGCGCGCTGTACACGAAGCTGAAAGACTGGTCGAAGCCGATGTCGGCGATCAGGTTCATCGTCGCCTCGAAATCACGATCGGTCTCGCCGGGGAATCCTACGATGAAGTCCGAAGACAGGGAAATGTCGGGGCGCACCTCGCGTAACTTGCGGATCTTCTGTTTGTATTCGAGCACCGTATGCCCGCGCTTCATCAACGAGAGAATCCGGTCCGAGCCATGCTGCACCGGCAGGTGCAGGTAGTTGGCGAGTTTCGGTACCTCGGCGTAGGCCTGAACCAGGCTGTCGGTGAACTCGACCGGGTGTGACGTCGTGAAGCGGATGCGATCGACGCCTTCGACAGCAGCCACGTAGTAGATCAGTGTCGCCAGGTCGGCAATGGAACCGTCATGCATCGGCCCCTGGTACGCGTTGACGTTCTGGCCAAGCAGGTTGATTTCCCGCACATCCTGTTCCGCGAGCTGCACGACCTCGGCAATTACGTCGTCGAGCGGCCGGCTCATCTCCTCGCCGCGCGTATACGGCACGACACAAAAGCTGCAGTACTTGCTGCAGCCTTCCATGCAGGAAACGAACGCGGTGGGCCCATCTGCACGCGGCTCGGGAAGCCGGTCGAATTTCTCGATCTCGGGAAACGATACGTCGACGACCGAGCCGCGCTTGCTGTCGGCATCCTCGATCAGCTGCGGCAGCCGATGCAGCGTCTGCGGACCGAAAACCACGTCCACGAACGGTGCACGCCGCGTAATGCCGTCGCCTTCCTGGCTCGCGACGCAGCCGCCAACACCGATCATGACGCCGTCGCGGCGCTCCTTGATTGGCCGCCACCGGCCGAGTTCGGAGAACACCTTCTCCTGGGCCTTTTCCCGAATTGAGCAGGTGTTGACGAGCAGCAGGTCCGCATCCTCGGCAACGTCCGTCAGCTCGTAGCCATGGGACTCCCGCAGCACGGCCGCCATCTTTTCCGAGTCGTACTCGTTCATCTGGCAGCCGAAGGTCTTGATGTAGAGCTTTTTCGTCATGCTCGAATTCTACACGCTCCGACTGAAGACCCCGTAATCGTCAACCGATCAGGGTTTTCTTCGACCGAAGTTCGCCGCTCTCGCACATCCATGTGCTACGCGGCATTCGTCCATCCGTGGACATCAGGCGCAGCGACAAATTCGCCGGGAGCGAATTTGGACGCGCTTGCGCGCCCGAAGGGCCAGCGACAGGATGTCGCTGGTCAACCATGAGGGAGAGGAATACCCTGATCGGATGACTACCTCATGAAGCCCATGCTCTCAAGCTTCAGCATGATGCGGTGGGCGGCCAGGTCGGGCGAGATATTCTCCGTATCGATGACCATCTCGGCATTCTCGGGTTCTTCATAAGGGTCACTGATCCCCGTGAACTCCTTGATGATGCCGGCGCGCGCTTTCGCGTAAAGACCCTTGCGGTCGCGTTGTTCGCAGACCTCGACCGACGTCGCCACGTGGATTTCGACGAATCCGCCCAGCGGGGCGATCATGTCGCGCACGATCCGGCGCGTCGACGTGTACGGCGCGATGGGGGCACAAATCGCGATACCGCCGTTCTTGGTGATCTCACTCGCGACGTAGCCGATGCGGCGGATATTCAGGTCGCGATGCTCCTTGGAGAATCCCAGCTCGCTCGACAGGTTCTTGCGCACGACGTCGCCGTCGAGCAGGCTGATCGCCCTGCCGCCGGTCTCCATGAGCTTCACCATCAGCGCGTTCGCGATCGTGGACTTGCCGGAACCCGACAGTCCCGTGAAAAACACGGTGAAACCCTGCTTGTGCCGCGGCGGATGAGTGCGCCTGAGCTCGGCCACGACGTCGGGGAACGAGAACCAGTCGGGAATCTCGAGTCCTTCGGCCAGGCGCCTCCGCAGCTCGGTACCGGAGATGTTCAGTATTTGGTCCGAATCGCCAGCCTCGTCTGCCGCGATGTACTGCGCACGATTCTCCGCGTAGACCATCATGCGGAACGGCACCATCGAAATGTCGAGCTCTTCCTCGTGCTCCTTGAGCAATTCCTGCGCATCGTAGGGACCGTAGAAGTCGTTGCCCTTCGAATCCTTGCCCGGACCCGCGTGGTCACGGCCGACGATCAGGTGCGTACAGCCGTAGTTCTTGCGAATGATCGCGTGCCACAGCGTCTCGCGCGGTCCGCCCATGCGCATGGCGAGCGGCAATAGCGACAGCATCGTGGTCTGCTCAGGGTAACGGTCGAGCAGGTGCTCGTAGCAACGCACGCGCGTGAAGTGGTCGACGTCGCCCGGCTTGGTCATGCCGACGACCGGGTGGATCAGCAGGTTAGCCTCGATATCGAACGCAGCTCGCAGCGTCAGTTCCTGGTGAGCCCGGTGCATCGGGTTGCGCGTCTGGAAGGCGACGACCTTGCGCCAGCCAAGCTTGCGGAACCGTTCGCGCAGCTCGGCAGGGCTGTTGCGAAGGTGCTTGAAATCGTAGTGGGTGGGAGCTTCTACGCCCCGAATCTTGCCGCCAACGTAAACCGGGTTGGCGATATTGTTGAGGTAGTGGACAGCGGGATGCGCCTCGTCGGCCGTCCCGTAAACGCCTTGCGCTTCTGCGTTTTTGTCCGGCGTCCAGATGTCGGCGACTTCCAGTGTGGCGATGATGACGCCCTCGAGATCGCGCAAGGCAATCCGGTCGCCGCCCTGGATGCTCCCGGCAAACTCCTCGCTGACGTCCAGCGTGATCGGGACCGGCCAGAGAACACCCGACGCGAGCCGCATGTTTTCGACGACCGATTCGTAGTCGTCCTTGCCGAGAAAGCCCTCGAGCGGCGAAAACGCGCCGTTCAACAGCAACTCGATATCGCAAAGCTGGCGTTCTGTCAGGTCCCAGGAAGCAAACTCACGCGCTGCCTGTTTTTCCGCCTCGGCCTCCTCGGCCGGCAGGTAGAGATTCTTAAGTTCGCCGCCGTGCGGCTCTTTGTAAGCACCCATTTCTTGTTGTTCCTGTATTAGAGCGAGGCGCAGGCTAACATCGCGCGCGCCCGGCGATTAGGCATTTTGACAAAAGCTGTCAGCTAGAAAGGAATATCGTCCTCGAACTCGTCGGGGGGCGACTGCGGCGGCCCGCCGGAGCGTCCCGAATCGGACGGCATGGGCGCGGTACCGCCACCGCCGCCGCGGCCTCCGAGCATCTGCATTTCGTCGGCCACGATCTCGGTCGTCCAGCGGTCGTTGCCATCCCTGTCCTGCCACTTGCGCGTGCGCAACTTGCCCTCGATATAGACCTGCGATCCCTTGCGCAGGTATTCCGCAGCAATCTCGGCCAGCCGGTTGAACATCGCCACCTTGTGCCACTCGGTGCGCTCTTTCTGTTCGCCGGTCTGCTTGTCCTTCCACTGCTCGCTCGTCGCAACGGACAGGTTGGTCACGGCACTGCCGCTCGGCATGTAGCGCGTCTCCGGATCCGCTCCGAGATTTCCGACGATGATGACTTTGTTGATTCCACGGGACATAACGATTCTCTGCTTGTGGCGCCTTTGCGGCGCGATTGGTGTGCATACCTTCTCGAGGGGGCCCATATTGTAGAGAGTTACTCCCCGAAAACCACCCCGATTTCTGCATCGGGAGCCCCTTTTCTCCCGAGAACACCCCCAATGCGAGCCGCGGCAGCTGTCTGCTGCGTCGCGCCCCCTGGCTCAAACTGCACGCAGGCGACCCGGGGCGTTTTTCGACCGAAGTAAAGCGGACCGAAGGGAGCCATGAGGGAGAGAAATGACCCGGGCCGCCTGCGTGCAACCGCGCCTGGGCGCCCGCTTCTTTGTATTCAGGTGCTGCGGAAGCGGCCGAAACTCTGCATGGCGAGCCAGATCGCCGCCAGCAGCACGCAGACGAAGAACACGTCCGCCGGGCGGCCGGTCGCCAGGAACCGCCCCCCGATGAGTCCCCCGACGAAGGCACCGAAGAACTGCGCGCTCGCGAACAGGCCGAGCGAGGCACCGCGCGAATCGTCGTCGGCGACGAGGGAAAGGCGCGCCGGCAGACCCGCTTCGAGGAAGTTGAAGCCGGCGAAGAACAGCACCAGCCCACCGAACACGGTCGCCGTGGCGAAACCCGCAAACGTGAGCACAAGCTGACCGGCGAGCATGAGCGTTACCGCGATGCCGATGGTCGAACCCTTGCCCTGGCGCTCGTCGCGGATGATTAGAGGAATCGTGCCGGCGAGCGAAAGCAGCAGCGCCCCAACGTACATTTTCCAGTGATCGGTAACCGGCAGTTCCAGCCGGTCGACAAGCAGGAACGGCAACGCGACAAAACTCGCGGTCAGGATCGCGTGAAGCAGAAACACGAAGATATCAAGGCGCAGCAGCTCGGGCCGGAAGGCCGGACGGAAATTCCATCGCCGCGGTGTCTCGGGCCGAGGAATATCCGCGGGGAGAGCGACGAGCAGGAAGGCCGCGACAAGGGCCAGGAACGCCGCGAACAGGAACAGGGCGGGCACTCCGAAGTGACCCGAGAACTTGGGGCCGAATATCATCGCGAGCATGAAGGCGCCACCGACGCCGACACCGAACACCGCCATCGACCGCGTCCTCACGCCGTCACGCGTGGCATCGGCGATCAACGCTGTCAGCGTCGCCGAGATGGCGCCTGCTCCCTGCAGCAGGCGGCCGGCGATCACGCCCCAGACGCTGTCACTGTAGGCCGCAAGGATGCTGCCCGCCGCAAACACGGCGAGCCCGGCGACGATGACCGGCACCCGGCCAATGCGATCCGACAGCGCACCGAGCGGTATCTGCAGGCCGGCCTGGGTCAGGCCATAGGCCCCAACCGCCATGCCGATCAGGATCGGTGTTGCGCCATCGAGCGTGGCCGCGTGCAGCGCCAGCACGGGCAGCAGCGCGAACAGGCCGAACATACGCAGCATGCCGATGAGCGCAATGACGCTGATGGCGCGCCGCTCGGCCGGCAGCCACGTAGTTGTGCTGTCACTCTCTCCCGGGGTCATCGTCCGCTGTCTTTGCGCCGGAGTTGCAGGGCGGCGTATATTAGCAGGTTGGTCGACAAACTCTCCTCGATTTATGAAATCCATCGATATCCGCGGCGCGCGCACGCACAATCTGTGCAATCTCGATCTCAGCCTGCCGCGCGATAAACTGATCGTCTTGACGGGCCTGTCCGGTTCCGGCAAATCTTCGCTCGCGTTCGACACGATCTACGCGGAGGGGCAACGCCGTTACGTCGAGTCACTGTCGGCCTATGCACGGCAGTTCCTCTCGATGATGGAAAAGCCCGACGTCGACCACATCGACGGGCTTTCGCCCGCGATCTCCATCGAGCAGAAATCCACCTCGCACAACCCGCGCTCGACCGTGGGTACGGTGACCGAGATATACGATTACCTGCGCCTGCTGTTTGCCCGCGCCGGCATCCCCCGCTGCCCCGACCACGACACGACGCTGGAAGCACAGACCGTGAGCCAGATGGTCGACCAGGTGCTGGCCATGACCGAGGGCACGCGCCTGATGCTGCTGGCTCCCGTCGTCGACAACCGCAAGGGCGAGCACGTGCAGCTGATGCAGGACCTGATGGCGCAGGGCTTCATACGGGCCCGCATCGACGGCGAAGTGTACGAACTGGACCAGCCACCGAAACTCGACCTGCGCAGGAAGCACACGATCGAAGCAATCGTGGATCGTTTCCGGGTGAAGGATGACATCCGGCTGCGGCTGGCGGAGTCGTTCGAGACCGCCCTTCGCATTGCCGACGGCGTTGCGCGGATTGCTTGGATGGATGACGCGGGCCAGGAAGAAATCATCTTCTCCGACCGCTTCGCCTGCAACCTCTGCGGTTACAGCCTCACGGAACTCGAACCGCGTCTGTTCTCCTTTAACAACCCGTCAGGGGCCTGCCCGTCCTGTGACGGGCTCGGCGTCAAGCAATTCTTTGATCCGGAGCGAGTCGTCGTCAACCGGTCGCTCTCTCTCGCCGGCGGCGCGATCAGGGGCTGGGATCGCCGCACGACGTATTACTACCAGATGATCCGCAGCCTCGCGGACCACTACGAGTTCGACGTCGAGACGCCCTTCGAAGAACTCGACAAGAAGCTGCAGCAAGTCGTCCTGTCCGGTAGCGGCGACGACAAGATCGACTTCTTCTACCAGAACTCGCGCGGCATGGAAGTCCGCAAGCGGCATCGCTTCGAGGGCGTCATCCCGAATCTCGAGCGGCGATACCGCGAGACCGAATCAGGCGCCGTGCGCGAGGAACTCGCCAGGTTCCTGAACAGCCAGCCCTGCCCCGAGTGTGGCGGCACGCGCCTGAATCGCGCCGCACGCCACGTCTTCGTGAGCGATCACTCGCTGCCGGAAATTACCCGCAAGTCGGTCGGCAGCGCGAAGGCGTTTTTCAGCAACCTGGAACTCGACGGCTGGCGCGCCACGATAGCCGACAAGATCGTGAAGGAAATCGGCGATCGAATCAGCTTCCTCTCCGACGTCGGCCTCGATTACCTGTCGCTCGACCGCAGCGCAGAGACCCTGTCCGGCGGCGAGGCGCAGCGCATCCGCCTGGCCAGCCAGATCGGCTCTGGCCTGGTCGGGGTCATGTACATACTCGACGAGCCCTCGATCGGCCTGCACCAGCGCGATAACCAGCGCCTGCTTGGCACGCTGACGCATCTCAGGGACATCGGCAACACCGTCATCGTCGTGGAGCACGACGAGGAAGCCATCATGGCGGCGGACCATGTCGTCGACCTTGGACCCGGCGCGGGCGTCCACGGCGGCAAGATCGTCGCCGAGGGTACCCCTGAAGAAATCATGAGGACGCCGAAGTCGCTGACCGGCCAGTACCTCTCGGGTAAGCGCGCCATCGAGATTCCCGGCGACCGCACCGCCCCGGACGCGGAGCGCCAGATCCGGATAGTCGGCGCGAGGGGCAATAATCTCAAGGGCATCGACGCGGCGATTCCGGTCGGCCTGATGACCTGCGTGACCGGTGTTTCCGGCTCCGGCAAGTCGACGCTCGTCAACGACACCCTGTACAAGGCCGTCGCCGACCTGCTCAACCGCACGAACCGAAACCCGGCACCTCATGACGAGATTCTCGGTCTCGAGCTCATCGACCGGGTCATCGACATCAGCCAGAGCCCGATCGGCCGCACGCCGCGATCGAACCCCGCCACGTACAGCGGCCTGTTCACGCCCATCCGCGAACTGTTCGCCGGCACCCAGGAAGCGCGCTCCCGGGGTTACATGCCGGGCCGCTTCAGTTTCAACGTCAAGGGCGGCCGCTGCGAAGCCTGCCAGGGCGATGGCGTGCTGAAGGTCGAAATGCACTTCCTGCCGGACGTATATGTGCCCTGCGACGTCTGCCGGGGCAAACGCTATAACCGGGAGACCCTCGAGATTCGTTACAAGGGCAAGAATATCCACGAATTGCTCGACATGACGGTCGAGGATGCGCTCGAGTTTTTTAGAAACGTCCCGGTGGTTGCGAAGAAACTGCAAACGCTGACCGACGTCGGCCTGTCCTACATACGGCTGGGCCAGAACGCGACCACATTGTCCGGCGGCGAAGCCCAGCGTGTAAAACTGGCCAAGGAACTGTCGAAACGCGATACCGGCAGGACCCTGTACATCCTGGACGAACCGACGACGGGACTGCACTTCCACGACATCGAACACCTGCTGGAGGTGCTGCATCGCCTGCGCGATCGCGGCAACACGATCGTGGTCATCGAACACAACCTCGACGTCATCAAAACGGCCGATTGGGTAATCGACCTCGGGCCGGAGGGCGGCGACGGTGGTGGCGAAGTGATTGCGACGGGCACTCCCGAAGACGTGGCTGGTAATTCGCGCTCGTTTACGGGCCAGTACCTGAAATCTCTGTTGCGGGAAACCCGGGCAAGACAGAGCGCCTGATCACTTTGGCCAAGGACCGAACCATGCGAACAAACTTTATCCTGTTATGCACTTTCGTGGCGCTGACCGGCTGCAGCCCTGATCAGGAGCAAAGCCCGGGGGCGGCCGATACAGCGAACGATGGCGAAGATATGGCAACTCTCGAAATACAAAGACTGTACGCCGCTCCCGATCTCGACGGCCCGTCTCCCAGGGGCGTAAAGATCTCACCAGATTCCAGCCGGGTGACGTTCATGCGCGGCAAGGAGACGGATCCGTTGCAGATGGACCTCTGGGAATACAACCTCGCGGACCAGGAGATGCGGTTGCTCGTCGACTCGGCTTCGCTGGTCGGAGGTGATGAGGCGCTATCGGAGGAGGAACTCGCACGCCGCGAACGCCTCCGCATCGTCGGCCAGCGTGGCATCGTGAGCTACCAGTTTGCGCCCGACGGAAAGCGCCTGCTGTTCCCGCTTAACGGTGACCTGTTCCTGTACGAACTCGCGAGTCACGAGACTCGCCAGCTGACCGACACGGAAGCGGGTGAGACCGACCCGAAGTTCAGCTCCACGGGGCGCTTCGTTTCGTTCATTCGCGACCAGGACCTGTTCGCCATCGACCTCGAAACGTTCGACGAGCTGCGGCTTACCCGCGATGGCGGTGGGCTGATCCGAAACGGCATGGCCGAATTTATCGCCCAGGAAGAGATGGACCGCTACACCGGCCACTGGTGGGCGCCGGACGACTCGGCTGTCGCTTTTATTCGCGTTGACGAATCCCCCGTACACGTGGCCGAGCGGTTCGAGATTCATGCAGAGGACTTCGAGGTCTACGAACAGCGTTACCCCGCGACCGGCACGCCGAACGTTGAAGTACGGCTCGGCATGGTCGCGCCCGACGGCACTGACTTGCGCTGGATGGACATCGGGGAAAACACCGATATCTACGTCCCGCGCGTGGACTGGTTTCCGGACAGCCAGTTTCTCGCGGTACAGCGGCAGTCGCGCGACCAGCAGACGCTCGAACTGTTGAAAGTGCATTCGCGTAGCGGCGAATCCCGCGTCTTGCTGACCGAGTCCAGCGACACCTGGATCAATCTTGACAACGAGCTGGGCTTTCTCGAGTCCCGGCCCCGGTTCATCTGGAGTTCCGAACGCAGCGGACATGCCCACCTCTACCTGTATGACAACGACGGCCAGTTGCTGCGGCAGCTCACGTCTGGCGACTGGGACGTCGTCGACGGCGCGCGCGCACGCTCGGCGCTGCTGCATATCGACGAAGCCGGCGACAGGCTTTTCGTGACGGGTACGTTCGACAGCCCCGTGGAGCGCAACGTCTACGAGATTTCGCTGTCCGGCGAAACCGAGCCGCGCCGCATCAGCAAGGATGCCGGCTGGCACATGGCCGACTTCGCCGATAACGGCGAGTTTTTCGTGGACAGCTTCAACAGCGTCGGCACGCCGCCGCAGTTGAGCCTGCACCGCTCGGACGGCTCCCGCATCGCCTTCATCGAGGAAAACCCTCTCGACGAGACGCACCCGTATCACCCCTATCTCGCGACGCGCCCGTCGATCGAGTTCGGGACGCTGCGGGCCGAGGACGGGCAGCCGCTGTATTACCGCCTGTCGAAACCGGCCGGTTTCGACAGCACCACGCGCTACCCGGTCATCGTGTACGTGTACGGTGGTCCGATGGGTCAAAGCGTTACGAACACGTGGGCCGCAGGTTTCAACGAGATCCTCGCACGGCAGGGCTTCATCGTGTTCACGATCGACAATCGCGGCACGGGCTTCCGAGGCACCGCCTTCGACGCACCGATATACCGCCGCATGGGCGAGATCGAGGTCCGCGACCAGATGGTCGGCGTTGACTACCTGAGGTCGCTGGACTTTGTCGATCCGGCACGAATCGGCGTATGGGGCTGGAGTTATGGCGGCTACATGACGCTGATGAGCCTGTTCACCCAACCCGACGTGTTTGCCGCCGGTGTATCCGGGGCGCCCGTTACCGACTGGACGCTGTACGACACACACTACACCGAGCGTTACCTGGGTACGCCACAGGGGAATCCCGATGGTTACGAGGCATCGGCTGTGTTCCCGTACACGGAAAACCTGGCAGCGCCGTTACTGCTCATTCACGGCATGGCCGACGATAATGTCCTGTTTACGAACAGCACCAAGCTCATGAAGGCGCTGCAGGACGAAGGCCGCCCGTTCGATGTTATGACCTATCCCGGCAGCAAACACGGACTAACGCGGGTACCGGCTACCGGTCAGCACGTGTATGCGCACATCCTGCGGTTTTTCCGGCAACACCTGGAGTAGTCCCGAATCAGGCTGCAGCCCGTGTGAGCGCCCTCGCGAACCGGCTCGCCGAACCGGGATCGGTACGGAAATAGAGCGCCGGCTCGATCAGTTCGAGCTCCATGAGCAGGAACCGTTCGCCTCTGCCGCGGACGAAGTCGGCGCGGACGTAGACGGGTCGCGGATTCACGACGCCCAGAACGTGTCGAGCCGTCTCGACGAGCGCCTCCGGCGCCTCGATGCTCAGGATGTCCGCGCCGTGCTCCTCCTGCGAGCGAAAGTCACCCGCCCGGGGTTTCTTGAGAATCGCGTGGCTGTAGCCACCACTGAAAAAGAACAGCGAGTACTCGCCCTCTGACTGCACGCTGTCGATGAACGGCTGCACGAAGAAGGGACGGCGTTCGTAGGTTTGCCGAAGCTCATCGACGACGTCATCGGTCAGCGGATCGGTAACCACGAAAATATGGTCGGAGTTTGCACCGACAACCGGCTTCAGGACGACCTTGCCGGTGTTGTGGGCATCGAAGCATGCAGCGACGCGGTCGGCGTCGAACCGATCGAAAAACAGGCTGGGAACGATGTCGGCGCCGCGCATCTCCAGCTCGCTCAGGTAGGTCTTCTCGAGATTCCAGCGCACGAGCTCAACGCTGTTGACGAGCTGTGCCGACGAGTGTTCGACGGCTTCGAGGACATCCAGGAACGCAGCGACATCTTCCTGGTAATCCCAGGGTGTGCAGATATAGACGAGGTCGTAATCGCTCCAGTCGACGTCGCGCCGCCACGGCACCATCTCGACCTCCCAGCCCAGTTCAGCCATCGGCGCGATACTCAGATCGGCGTCAGAGACGAAATCACTGATGTCGTCCATGGTCAGGTATGCACAACGCTTGCCCATATTTATTCCTTGCCCGCGTCGGTTGGCAGCCGCAGGAGCTTACAGGTCCTGCGCAATATCTGCGAGCTGCCGATCGTGAATCCGCCCGAGTAGTGCGAGAGCAAGGACCGCGCCGACAAGCGCCAGGAACATGTCCGATTGCGTGTCCCAGGCATAACCCTGCGTGCCGAGGAATGCCTCGGCCGCCTCGTCGGACAGAGCCGCGACCCACCACTCGATGAGTTCATAGAACGCGCTCACCGCGAGGCAGAAGCTGACAATAAAAAAGTTTCTCCAGGCCGCGCCGCTGAACACGCGCAACCGTATGACCACCTCGCGCGTGATAATAGCCGGCACGAAGCCCTGCGCCAGGTGTCCCAGTTTGTCGTAGTTATTGCGCGGGGGATCGAACAAGTCTCGGACCCACTCGCCGGCGGGCACCTCCGCGTAGGTGTAGTGCCCGCCGATCATCAGGATGACGCAGTGTATGAGAATCAGCACATACGCCAGTCGCGTCAGTGGAAAGCGCCGGCGCGTCGCGAACAGGACGATGGCCGCGATGACGGCCGGCGCGACCTCGAGCATCCAGGTGACCGTGTCCTTCGGTTCGAAGCCCGACCAGAGCAGCAACGCGGTGAAGACGGCGATCCAGGTCGCCGGCCGGGGCTGCGTCAGCTGCACAGGCTCCGGCATCATTGCGCTCCGGCCGACTGGTCGATTTCGTCCCCCTCACGAGAGTGCCAGAAGCCGTCTTTTGCGAAAGACTTCCAGACCCACGGCAGCCAGCGCAGGAGTGCAAAGCTGAGCCAGAGCGCCCAGGCCAGGATCAGGACCTTGTAGATCCAGATCGGCACCGACCACGCGCTAGCGGCCGGCAGGGCCGACTCGCTGCGATCGGCAAACCACACGAGCGAACTACCGCCTGAGCCGTTGCCGGTCACGTGCATGTCGGGCGTTCCGAGCAGCCCGCTCGGCAGGCTGACGATGATCGACAACAGCGCAATCACGGTAAACAGGGCAAACACGACTTGCGTCGCGTTGTAGCGCCACCATGGAATGCGGTCGCGCAACTGCTCGCGTGCACCGGCCGACAGCAACCATGCGACGACAATAGCGAGCACCGGCCAGTTGAAGGTACTGAAGCCGAGCCCGAGCAACAGCCAGTGCCTCGTGTTCAGCGGCGTCCAGTCGATCCTTCCGAGTAGCAACGCAAACAGGATCAGCGCGGCGAGCTCCGGCCAGTAGAGCACCGCAGGGCCGAGTCTTGGCCCGGTCGTGCCCAGCAGCCACCGGTTCTGTGGCAGCGTCAGGCGCATCGTGATGTTGCTGGCGGGTGCGCCGAGATCGACATCGGGTGTCCCGGCGACGCTGTCCACGCCCTCACCTTCGCGCCAGGTAACCGCAATGGTATGCGAGCCAGGCAGAATCGGCACCGTGAGCTCACGGCCTTCGCTTCGCAGCGGTTCGATCCGGTTGTCGATACGGACTTCGCTGACCTCGGCACCTGCAGGCAGGCGCAACAC
>Ga0224503_10000286_pt1 | contig 15267 bp, 12 predicted proteins | sample SF_Oct11_sed_USG_2_FD_169106 | JGI IMG/M metagenome (GOLD analysis project Ga0224503, IMG submission 169106) | Sediment microbial communities from San Francisco Bay, California, United States - SF_Oct11_sed_USGS_21 | ecosystem: Environmental > Aquatic > Marine > Sediment | place: USA...
AATCTCTTTCTTCTTTCGTCTGATCTCTATCTCCTGTCCTCTACCGATTACAACAAATGACAGCGAAGCGCACTGACCTAATGACGCCGAAGGCATATGACGCGAAGCTCGATGAGAGCTGAGCTCTTCTGCCTGCTGCTAAGCCGGTGGTGGACTGGCGTCTGCCCCTTCAAGGGTCACAGTCAGGGTGTGGAATTCGTAATCCACTAACAGCGAGGTGATCACCGTACCGCCTTCTCTACGGGTTGAGATTACTTCAATATGGTGCGGCTTGCCCTGCTCGTCTTCAAAGCTAACGATCTCACCCGCCTCGAAGCCACCCTGTCGGAACCATACTTCCGGTGGTAGAAGCCAGGTCTTACCATAACGAGCCTCGAACTTAAGAAAAGAAACGGTATCGAAGGAGTATAGCAAATAGAGAGCCAAATCTTCATTGGTAACCGGCCGCCCGACTTCGTTCTCAAGATTCTCGCGTTCTCTCTCCAAGTCTGCATCCCGGGGCTTTATCACTCCCCCTTCTTCGGCAATAACCTGGTGCCACTTCTTACCGTCTGATCGCTGATATTCAAGCACCTTTTGGCAAATCCATTCTTGAGGATCATAAAAGGGTAACGGTCCGTACCTGCCCATGATGAGATTTTTCAGATCCAGTGAAGGTCGCTCGTACTTGCCGTAAAGCACGTTGTTAACCGCTGTGGTCCAGAGTATCTGTGATCCTGGAGTCACTGACCACCAATTACCAAGTTCCACCTGCACTTTGCCCATCTCTTCAAGAATCTCGCGCATCCGATCAAGAAAGCCGCCTTTATCCGCTTGCTCGAAGGTGCTGCCGGCCGCACCGCCAGTTAGTTTGTAGGAAGCCACGGTTGGGTCATGCCCGCGAAAAAGATTCTCAAATGGCTCATAGATTCTGCGCTCTACCCGCAAGACATCTGATGCCTGCACTAGAGCTTTAACATCCACACCAATGGCCTTCTTGCCATAGTCTTCAAGATTGTGAATTAGTGTGAGTGCAGGGGCCTGACCATAAACCGCGCCCAGGCCGTGGTCTGCCACATCACAGATCTTGACCCCTGCTACCACAGAGGCAATCATCCGTCCTATATCGTTGCCATCGGTATTGCAGCCGTGATAGTGCAGTATTACGTCAGGGCAGGATGTTCTAATTGCCTTTACCAACTGGCCTAACCGTTTAGGGGTTCCCAGGCCTGAATGATTCTTAATGGAAATGATCACATCTGGCCCGGTCACATTCAAGATTTCTTTAACTTTGTCCACATAATACTCATCTGTGTGCTCTTTGCCAGTACTGAAACAAATACTGGGCATCAGTATCCGCCCTGCTTGCTGAACCTCCTCAAAAACTGGAATCATATTGGGAACATGATTTAAAAAATCGTAAACCCGCCAGACATCTATATATTTGGCGAACTCCCTCACTGTAAACCGAATAACGTTTTCAGAATAATGCCGGTAGCCAAACATACTCGCCCCACGACACACGGCTTGTAGCAGTGTTCTTGGCATGGCCCTCCGAGCAATCCGCAGCCTTTCAAAAGGATTCACCTGTTTGCGCATCAGATCCACGTGGAGGGAAGCGCCGCCACTCACCTCAATGGAAAAAAATCCGGTTGCTTCCCGATGAGGAGCCACCCGTACAGTGGTCATGGGCATCAATCTATTCTTGAAGTCAGATTGCGACACATCGCGCTCGTTGTTGCACAGGTAATACCCATCGGCATCCCGCAACATGCCCAAAATCTCCCCAGCATCCATATTGGTTGTTATGCGACCTTCCATTCCACGAGTCTCCATCAATAATTGTTACTTGAAATATTCCACAAAATCCGAAATCCGAATATCGAAATCCGAAACAAATTCAAATGACCAAAATTCAAATGACCCAAACAGCAAACAAGTCTCTTCACGTAGTTCCGTTTTGAACATTTGAGCATTCGTATTTTAGATTTGTTTCGTGCTTCGAATTTCTAATTTCGTGCTTCCCCGTTATGCGGGGCGTCATTCCGCATGTGGGTTATAGCCATATGCGTTGATCTCGGCAATAAGACGCGCTATCTTTTCCATTTCTCGTTCTTCTTCCAAATAATCAACCAAATGGGGATGGGTAGCAATGTAGGATGTGTCAAATTTCATCTGAATAAAATCCGGCTCCTGCAAAATTTGCTGAAAATAGGGAATGGTGGTTTTGACCCCGATAATAACGAACCCATTAAGGGCGCGAGCCAGTCGGCCCACGGCCTCCTGCCAGGTGTAACCGTATACGGTCAGCTTTACCAGCATGGAGTCATAGTGGCGCGGGATTTCATATCCCTGATATATGGCCCCGTCCAATCGCACACCATGACCACCGGGAGCTTGATAGACCTGGACCACACCCGGACTGGCGAAAAATTCATTTTTGGGATCTTCCGCGTTGATCCGCAACTCGATGGCATAACCTCGCTCCACCACCTGGTCCTGGGAAAAACCGACAGGTTCACCCAGAGCGATCAGCAATTGCTCCCGGACCAGGTCAATACCTGTCACCATTTCGGTCACCGTGTGTTCAACCTGGATTCTGGTATTTACTTCCAGAAAGTAAAAGGTGCCGTCAGGCTCCACTAAAAATTCAACCGTGCCTGCACTGAGGTAATCTGCAGCTTTGGCAGCCTTGACTGCTGCACTGCAGATCTCATCGACCAATGGTTTTTTCAGACCGGAAGGGGCCATCTCAATCAGCTTCTGGTGACGACGCTGAATGGAACAGTTACGAGTCCCCAGATGGACCACATTGCCATATCGGTCCGCCAAAATTTGGACTTCTATGTGCTGGGGTCGCTGAACACATTTCTCCAGGTAAACCTCATCATTGCCAAAAGACATCAGGGCCTCGGAGCGGGATTGTTTGATACCGGCTAGCAGTGCTTTCTCGTCGTCCACCTGCCGGATACCCCGACCGCCACCACCGGCTACGGCCTTTATCATAATCGGATAGCCATGCTCGGCGGCAAAAGCACGTGCCTCCTCCTCGCCCTGTGCTCCTTGGGATAGTACCTCCGTTGCTGGGATGACGGGAATATCTGACTCTTGGGCAATCCTGCGAGCAATTACTTTACTCCCAAGATTCCGAATGACATCGTGGGGAGGACCGATGAAAACAAGGCCCGCATCGGTACAGGCCTTGGAAAAATCTGGATTTTCAGCGAGAAAACCATAGCCGGGATGAATAGCCTGAGCCCCGGTTTTTCTCGCCGCTTCAATAATACCTTCAATGTTGAGGTAGTCTTTCCTGGGTCCTGGCCCCACACAGATGGCTTCATCTCCCTGAGTAATATGGTAACTATCCTTGTCTGTCTCCTCGTAGATGGCCACCGTTTTGATGTCTAGTTCTTGAGCCGACCGCATGATGCGCACAGCGATCTCACCCCGGTTTGCCACCAGAATTTTTTCGAACATGAACTGCTGTACCATGTTTCCTCCAAGAGTCTGCCTGGGCTGTATGTAAACATCCCACTATTCTGAAAAAGGATCGTCAGATTTAGTACTGGAAATGAAGGTAAGCAAAGGTCGCGGGAATTTAAATTAGACTAACACAAAATTCGTCCTCAGTCATTTTTCATTTCGCATTGCGCATTGCGCATTTCACATCCCAAACACCAAATCTCAGGGTTTCAGGTGTCGGGTGTCAGGAAAAAGAAACAGAGAATCCAGTAGTCAGTAGCCAGTAGTTAAGACGAACTTAATTTTCTTGCGTTTTCCTGAATTCTGGATTCTGGCTCCTGACTCCTTCTTTTTGGTTCCTAGTGTCTAGTGCCTAGTTTCTACTCCATGCTCTATGCCCTCTTCTAAACGTCTCTCTTAATCACCAAACCTGCCTCCCCCACTCCACCCTCTACTTCAAAGTGAACCGGCAAGAATTGCTCTATAACCCAGATGTTGGTGAGCAGATGTTGTGTAATCTTGGAAGTAGTAAATCGATGTTCTCCGGGAGTGATCGCAAAATAAATGAGGATCTGGTCTGCCAGATAATGGTCCAGCGCCGCCTTGGAATCTAAGAAGTAAAACAGAGCATTTGCAGCCTCATCCGCCACCCGCTCAGCACGTTTGCCGCGGGCTCCAAGTGAGGAAAATCCCGCTACCGACCCACCACCATGGGCACAGAGAAAGACCAGCGATCCCGGGTTCAAGGCAGGGACATCCATTAACCCGATTTCAGCATCTATACCGGCTTTCTCGAACCGAAGCAGCAGCTGCCGCCTCTGCCTGACTCTTATGTGTTCGGGTAGCAGGCTGCTGGCTGAAATTCCGGTTACGCGTTTCAGCTCAAAAGGGTTATCCAGAATAATGGACCCTGAGGGCTTGCAGGACCTGAGGCTGGCCTTGATTTCCCCACCCCCCTTAGGGTACCAACCCCAGCGACTGATTTGAATTTCACACCTGAAACCAAGTCGGTCAAGAGTGGGAACGAATACCTCCGCTAGATAATGGAACGGTGGGCTCCAAGGCACATGGGTTCCACCGCCAACTACAAGGCTGGATTCCCCCTTAGCCTTCCATAGCGGTGGCAGAATTGCTTGCAGAACCAGGGTAGCGGCGCCGGCAGTGGGTATACGAAAATTATAGAAGCCGCCAGATATCTCTTCGGGTTTAAAGGTGAGGTTTTGCTTACCCAATTTAGCATCAGCGACTTTAGCCCCGGACACTGCAGCACAGGCCTGCACCCCCGTAAGGTGTTGCGGCCTCAAGCCTGATTTCTTTCGCTTTCCACGGATGTTTACCAGTTTGAGAGGTCGACCGGTAATTGCCGCCAGTGACAGAGAGGTGCGAAGTATTTGCCCACCACCCTCACCATAGGAACCATCTATGATAATGAAATCTTGAGTGGTCATAATATTGCACAGTCATCATTTACTACGGGGAGCAGTATATTGTTTGCGTTTCCCTTGAAATGGGCAACGCGCGTTGCTTCGATTTTCTCAACCACCCACTCGCTACGCTCGTTAGAGACACGGGGGACACAGAGGGAAGTTTCTTTTTCCTGATCGGGAGACGACGATCAGGAAAAAAGCCCAACCCCTCGGGTAAACCCTGTCCGCTTGGTAGACTGATGGCTTTCATTTGCCGCCGTCTCCCGGCAAATGAAAAAGACCATTTCTCTGCGGTCTCTGTGCCTCAAGTGAGTGAAACGAACGGGTGGTGAAAGCGAAATCATTTCTCTTAAGGGTAAAGATCATCTTCCAATATTAAACCACAGATGACAGCTGAGAAATACCAAATCACAGTTGCGAACTATCCCCAAAAATTGTAAAGTAATTTGAATTGTACCATGATACCACTGGATGGTCGCGCGGAGCTTTTTTTCTTGGACTACGCCAGGTGAAGAGTCTCAGTAATCTGTGGAAAGGAGGAGGTTATGGACAAGTGGGTCTGCCAGATTTGTGGTTACGTATATGATCCAGCTGTTGGTGATGATGAGGGGGGTATTCCAGCAGGAACTGCTTTTGAAGATCTGCCCGATGATTGGACCTGCCCAATATGTGGCGCGGGCAAAGATGACTTTGAGCAGGCCTGAGAGCCATTCTTGACTAGTTTTGGCACGTACAGTTATGAAGCGGTGACGTCATAAGGGCGGGCACCGCTTTTCCATTTCACATCCAGGGGTCAGTAGTACTGAGCATGGGGCATAGGGCATGGAGCATAGAGAAAAAACAAAATTCTTCACTCTATGCCTTTTGCTCTATGCTCTTTTCCTATTTGATTCTGACTCCCTAATTCTACCGATTACAACAAATGACAGCGAAGCGTATTGACCTATTGACGCCGAAGGCGCATGACGCGAAGCTCGATGAGAGCTGAGCTCTACTGCTGGCTGCATCTCACTTCCCGCAAATAGCGGAAACCTCCACCAGGACATCTTTGGGAAGCCTTGAAACCTCGACGGTTTCTCGTGCAGGGAGAACATCGGCGAAATAGCTATTATAGACGGAATTGAAATCTGCAAAATCTTCCATGTTTTTTAGAAAACAAGTGCATTTCAAAACATGCTGCAATTCCATGTCACTCGCCTCAATGATACCCTTAACATTCTCAAGGACTCTCCCAGCCTGAACCTCTATATCTTCACCCACGATTTCACCGCTTTGGGGGTCCAGCGAGATTTGTCCGGAAACGAACAATAGATTACCGTACCGTATTGCCTGTGAATATGGCCCAATCGCTGCCGGCGCTCTGTCTGTGGAAATTATCTCTCTCATTGTTCACCCTCCTTTGCACGCTTGCATGATATTCGATGTTATAGTAGAAGCAAAACGTCACGAGGAACGCTAGCCATCATTACCGGTAAAACCATTTAGATTTGACCTGGCCCTGAGGACCAGGTTTTCTATGATTAAATAAACACTTCGCATTTCGAATTATGGCTATTTACTTTACTCCGTATTATAGCGGTCTAAGGAAGCCTGATTGAAGATTTACCACAGAGGCACAGAGATCACGGAGGAGGGTGTTTTTTCCCTGGCCGGGAGACGACGGCCAGGGAAAAGAGCCTCCGCCTTCGGCGAAAGCTCTTTATGCTGGCTCCAACCGTTGACACAAAGCCACCGGGCTACTAGATCGTGCCCGCAGGGCTGCGATCTTTTGCCCGATCGCCGTCTCCCGATCGGGCAAAAGATATAGTTCCCTCTGTGCTCTCCGTGTCTCTGTGGTTAGTAAAAGCATTTATCCAACTCTGGTATCTACAGTATGCGGAGCTAAAGGAATAGGCGTTTTTGAATTATGCCTAGGGCCTCCCAGAGAAAGATGTCCAACGTTGAGAAGAAAGTCAGACGGCTCATGGGCCGAGCTATGCAGCGCTACGGGCTCATCAATGCAGACGACCGCATCCTTGTGTCACTCAGTGGTGGTGTGGACAGCACTTCACTTCTCTGGCTCCTACATGATCGACTCGGACGAATTCCCATTACTTACAAGCTGTTTGCCGTCCACGTAGACCTGGGTTTCCAAGGTGAGGATTACTCTTCCGTGCAGGCCTGGGTGGAGTCATTGGGCATCCCCCACCAGGTAATCCGCAGCGAGTTCGGTCCCAAAGCGCACAGTACAGAAAACCGCGAGAATCCATGCTTTCTTTGCTCTCGCCTGCGGCGCACTGCACTCTTCGAGGAGGCCGGGAGATTGGGTTGTACTAAAATCGCCTTCGGCCACAATCTCGACGACCTCATTGAGACTTTTCTCATCAATATTTTCTATGGCTCCCAGGTAGCCACCATGCTACCTCGGCAGCCCTTCTTCGGAGGTGAAATCACAGTCATCCGGCCTCTTGCCCTACTGGATCCGGAAACCATCCGTCGCTTCCATCAAAAACGATCCTTTCCTGTCACAGTCAATCCCTGTCCTTCAAAGGACTCTGGTAAACGTCAGGAAATTCGTGAGCTTCTCCAGGAGCTTTATCGGAAGAACCGCAAAATCCGCGGGAACATCTTGCACGCCATGCACAATGTCAACCTGGAGTACCTTCCTTCTTTCCACGAAGCTTCCAAAAAGTGAAATGATGATTTGTCCTTCGGGCGGGTTCCCGGTTTGGTCCTCCGGACTCCCCACCCTGCGGGCGGGTCCCCAGTTTCAGATTTCAGAATCTGCCCGCCCGCCTCGCCTGAGCGCTCGCGACCCGCCCGCCTCGCCCTGCTCGCATGGCGGGCGTGGTGGCGGGCTGGGATTGAGACAAGGATTAAAGTAGCCAAACCCCACCTGGGGATGCGCCTGGCGAATTTTCGCCATCATTTGCAGAATACCCAGTCTGCGCCCGGTGGCGCGGTAACCAATTTCTCTGAGGTACCATTCGGGATCCACGTTTAGATTGCGCATTTGAATTAAATCGATACCGGTATCATCAATGAGCCGAATGATAGCCTCCACTTCCTCTTCCTCATCTGAAATGCCCGGGAGAGTCAGCAGGTTGATGGAGACAAAGCCACCTCTGCTCTTCATAGTTCGCAGTGAAGCCTGAACGTCAGTAAAACTGTAGCCCCGGGGTTTATAGTAGTTGCGGTAATAGACCTCCCTGGCACTGTTCAGACTTACCCTAATACTATCCAGGCCACTATCCCGAAGCTGAGCTATCGTCTCTGGTAGGCTGCCATTGGTATTCAAGTTGATGGTGCCACGTCCTGTCTGGCTTCGAATAAGATTGGTAGCCGCAGCCAAAGTCTTCCCTTGCAGCAGCGGTTCTCCCTCACATCCCTGGCCGAAGCTCACCAAGGGCTCTATCGCCTTTTGTAGATGGCCCATCGCAACCTCGGCAATCTCTTCAGCACTGGGAACAAAGGTTATACGCTCTTGGGAGGCACATACCTGACTGTCCTCTTGTAGACTGATACAGCCGAGACAGGATGCGTTACACTGAGGTGAGGTGGGTAGCGGCGCCTCCCAACGTCGCAAAAAATAGTTCTTTGCTGCCGGGCAACCATATGTTAGTGCACAGATTCCCAAATGTTGAATGAGACGGTTATGAGCCTGACGGTCAAGAGCCCTCCTAGCCCTCCTCTCAAGTTTCTCTAGATCAAATTGGTCAATATCCTGTCGCACCAGAGGATCTACTCGAATTCCGGCCGCCACAAACTGGCCTTCTTTCCACCCAACGGCGGTGTAACTGAACAGTGGTAAAACTGGCGCGTTATCTTCACTATGATAGGCAGCCGTGAGAATTTGAGTATGTGCAGGTGCCATGAAGGCGGCCACCGCCTGTACTGTCTGTCCAGGATCGAGAGAAATTTCTCCAAGTTTTGCAAACCGCTGGTTGTCGCGGTCGTATCCCACTGGAACCCGATCGGGCAGCAAGAAGAGTTCACTCCCCGGCGGCAGCGGTATAAGAAAAGTGTCATCCACTCGCTGCCAGCTGCCACCACTAGAGCCGGCCATCTCCAGATAAGGGTGGTCGTAGATTTGGCCGGAATCATCTGCATATACCAACTTAGCAGTAGTCATTATTCACTTCACATTGGGCATTTGGTCATTCAAATCTTTGAAACCTCAAGATCGCGGCTGCCCTTCGACAAGCTCAGGACGAAGAAGCCGCTCCCACTGTAAAATCTCTGCTCTTTGTTTTTTTAAAATTCGCAATTCGAAATTCGCAATTCACAATTATTCCCCTCTCTCTTCTCTCTTCATCACCACCTCTTCCACCCGCCAGGACTTAACGGTGGTGGTTCCAGCTTGACTCCGATCCTGACACTGGGCCTGGAGACATCTCTCACACAAGGGATCTTCGCAGGGATCCACATGGACTATCACTTCAGCAACTTCGTCCAACGTATTGAGAATCATCATCTCTATTTCTTCGGCCTCCACGTGCGCTTCAGGCAGCCCAAAACTCCGCGGAACAACCAGATGAAAATCCAAGTGAACTTTATTCCCATAGTGCCTCGTTCGCAGCTGATGAATGTCAATCCAGTCCGAACGTCGATTCTTATTGAGAATATCCACGATTCTGCCGAGCAGTTCCGGGTCGGCTTCATCCATAAGCCTACCAAAAGATTCTTTTACCAGACGCCAACCAGTGAAGATGATGTTGATCGCCACCGCACAGGCAGCCAGAGGGTCCCAGCCTTGCCAGCCGGTCAACTTAACCAAAACCAGTCCCCCTACCACCCCAACGCTGGTATAGACATCGGTGAGCAGGTGTTTGCCATCCGCCTCCAGAGGCATCGACCTGGTTCGGCCTCCGGTGCGGATTAGAAACAGTCCTAGGGCAAGATTAACCGCAGAAGTTCCGAGCAGGAGAAAAATGCCCAGGCCCAGCTGGGCTAGCATTCGGGGGTAAAAGAAAGCGGGGATCGCTTTGTAGAGGATCACCACAGCTGCCAGAATAATGAGGGCTCCCTCAAAGCCAACCGAAAAGTATTCTATCTTACCATGGCCATATGGATGACTAGGATCCGGGGGCTGATTGCTCACATAGATACTGTAGAGGGCAAAGCCACTGGCAACCACGTTGATGATCGACTCTAGAGCGTCGGACAGAATTGCTGTGGAGTCTGTGAGATAGTAGGCCACAAACTTGACAGTCATCAATAGACCACCGACGGAAATAGCCAGGATCATCGCCCGAAATCGGATGGTCTGACTGGAAATTTCTGTGTTGTCATTCGTCATTGTTCATCTCGCATTTCACCTTGTTCATTGACCTCTGCAATTTAACGATGAGAACCAGTGCGACATTCTGTGAGGATAGAACATGACAAATATAAAATGACAGATGAAAAAACAGAAATGTGCCATTCTGTTGTCATTTGCCATTTGTCATTTAGCGTCTCTTCAATTATCATTCATTCGTGAGATGTGTATCAAGTGTGGAAAAGCGAAGCTCAATGAATTTCCAAGGGCTCAATGATAAATCATTAATGTCAAATGACCAACATTAAATAACTAATACCGGGCCGAACGGACACTTCCCCCTAGTGGCAAACCTCATATGAGTGAGCAGAGTAAAACCCTTGATATCATGCGCCGTATCGGCGCCCCGAGACCAGAAAGAATCAGGATCTCCGGTATTCTCCAGAGCCCGCTGCTTTCTTCTCTCACTCTTCTCCTCCCGAGTGGGGATAGCGACCCTGCTGCAGGCGTATTGGAAATCTTGGGAGGGCACGACATAAATATCCGCTTTATTAATAAATATAAAGACTCGGCCGGCAACACCTCGCTGTGTCTCTGCATTGATGCTGACTCGCTCGATACGGCCATCAGCACACTTGACGTTCATGAGGAGTCTCTTGGAATCAGAGACTTCGTGTATCATCCTAAAGTAAAAGTCATATCAATCTATCCTCACAAGCAGCGACCCCGGGTGGCGGAACGGCTGCTCACTACCTTACGGATGAATGGCGTTGACCCGCTCTCCACCAATAACGCCAGTTCTGTCGTATCTTGCGTGGTCAACAGTGAAGAAGTAGAACAGGCTTTGGCCTGTCTGGCCAACGCTTTTGAACTGCCGTAAGGACGCAAACAGTCTTATTCGGGAACCTGATAGTGAAAAAGGAATGAAATGTGGGGTCTGCTGAAACTTTAGAAATTTATCCCCTCAAGATCCAACGCGGACTAACCCAACTTAGCTTTTTGCGTATTCCTACTCGCCCCGGCGCCACTAGACCCCTTTTTGATCTTTTGGAGCGCCATGGCGTTCCTGTCAGATTTCTTATCGAAGGCTGCGCCGGCGATTACAACCGTGACTTGATCGTTTGTATTGACAGCGAGGCCTTTACTCGCCTAGAGCCTGAGTTAAAAGAACTAGAAATCAGAATGCAAACTCAGGCTCTGGAACTAAGGCAACCCGTAGCGGTAATTCGCGTTCTGGGACCACACTTCGACATACGTCCTGGCACATCGAGTCTCCTGTTCGGAGCACTCCAACGGGCCGACATTACTATTTTTAGCAACGCCACCACTATTACCTCATCCATGTTTGTCATTCCGGACGATCAGGTGGAGACTGCGAAGCGGGTGATTGGGAGAACCTTCGATATACCGAAGAAAAAGAAGTAGGCAGCAAGCAGAAGGCAGCGGGCAGGAGGCAGAATTGAAGTTTCAGTGTTCCCCGCTGCCGCTTCGCTTCAGACGGGATTTCCGCTTCGCTCCAACAGGTTCCAGTTTTTTGTTTTTCTTTACTGACACCCGAAACCTGACACCTGGTACCTGAATGACACCTGAAACCCTGAGATTTGGTGCTGGGGATTTTACTTCGGTAGGGTAATTGTAAAGCAGGAGCCCTCGTTGGGAGCGGATTCAACTTCGATCGTGCCGCCGTGTTCGTGAATGATTTTCTGGGTGATAGCTAGGCCCAGACCTGTACCCCGCGCCCCTTTCGTGCTGTAAAGATATTTAAAAACTTGTTCTTGGAGTTCTTTGGGCATTCCTTTGCCAGTATCTTTGACTTGCAGACTTACACCCGCCTCTCCTGCATCTCGACTAGACACAGTAATCAGCCCACCTTCGCCACTCTCGGGAAAGGCCTCGATAGCATTGGTCACCAGGTTCATTAGGCAGGAGTGTATGTCCTCTACATCCACACTCACCGATGGTAATGTCGAATCCAGGTCGAGTACTAGGTCAATCTGTCGCTCACGGGCCTTCTCGACCATTAACTCACAAACCTGGTCAACAATTTCGTTCAACGAACAGCTTTGGCGCGCTGGTGGACTGCTGCGCGCATAGCTCAACATATCTAGAGTCATACGGGAAATGCGGTTAATATTGTTACCCACCAGGTTCCAGCCTTTGCGGAGCAAATCAGGTTTCTCTTTTTCAAACCCTTTGTCCACCATGAAAGCACCCAGCTTCATAGCGTGAAGGATGTTTTTCACACCGTGGGCTATACCTGCCGTGGCCTGGCCCATGGCGGCCAACCGTTCCCTCTGGATGAGTTCCTTTTCCAGCCGTTTGACCTTTTGCATATCCTTGAAGTATCCCACCATAGCCACCTCACGCCCCTCCTCGTAAAGCAGAGTGGCAGAGAGCAGAATGGGAACCAGCTCGCCATTCTTGGTGAGTACCTCCGCTTCGTAGTTGATCAAGCGGCCGGGGCCACCGTATTCGGAGCCATAAGTCAGTTTCTTGATCCTTCTGGCTTCACCCTTCGGATAGAGCCGGGTGACACTCATCCCGGACAGCGCCTCCTCAGGGGTATAGCCGTAAATACTTTGAGCGCCTTCATTGAAAATTATGATTTTTCCTTGCCGGTCATTGGCGATGATCCCGTCCATCGAGGTCTGGATGAGATCGTGCTCAAACTCATAGCGCTTTATTAGCTCTCGTTCCAGCCTTTTGACCTCACGCATGTCCTTGAAGTATCCCACCGTAGCCACCTCACGCCCCTCCTCGTAAAGCAGAGTGGCAGAGAGCAGAATGGGAACCGGCTGTCCATTCTTGGTGAGCACCTCCACTTCGTAGTTGATTAAGCGACCGGGGCCACCGGATTCAGAGCCGTAGATCATTTTCTTGATCTTTTTGGCCACTCCTTCTGCATACAGTTGGCTCACATGGATATTGGAAACTGCCTCTTCACGGGTATATCCAGAAATCCGTTCAGCGCCTTCATTAAAAATTATGAGGTTACCCCGCCGGTCATTGGCGATGATCCCATCCATCGAGGTTTGGATGAGATTGTGCTCGAGTTCGTGGCGTTTCTCCAACTCTTCCGTGGTATCCTTGATCAACTTTTCCAGGTTCTCGATATATTCTCGAAGTTTTTTATCCTTCCAAAACCTTTCTCTTGAGCGCAAAAGGGCAGCGGCAAGTGCTTTTTCACTAATGGGCTTGACGATGAAATCTGTTGCCTCGTTTTGTAAAGCCTGAATCGCCAGATTCATCTCCCCGTGACCGGTGATGACAATGACCTCCGTATCGGGGCCCTGTTCTTTCACCCTCCTGAGGACCTCGATGCCATCCATGCCGGGCATCTTGATATCGGTTAGAACCACGGACGGAAGTTCCCTGGCAAAAATCTCCAGTCCCTTGGGACCGTTCTCGGCCATAAAAACAGTATATCCGTCGCTTTCCAGGGACACTTTCAACAGGTCCCTTGTACTCGCGTCATCATCGATCACCAGAATTTTCATCGTCCTGAGCTTTCCCCTCAGTCAATTCTTCTTTCATCCGCTGTGCTGAGAGGTTAATCTAGAGGGTGAAAAACTACTTATAGCGAAGGGTTAAGACGAGCCCATAAATGACTCTGTGTCAGTGCTTACTTCTTAAGGAGAAGTTCCACATTATGAATTAGTTCTTCTGGCTCGATAGGTTTTTCCATGAAAATGTCTGCGTGAATCCAGTCGAGGTCCTCTTCCAGGGTCCGGCCATAGCCTTTCTCAACGGGCGGGCGAGCGGAGACAATAAGTACGGGCATACCGTAAACCCCCTCCCTTTCCTTTATTTTGGTCGCGAATTCCAGACCTTCATTCATGGTTGCCATCATAATGTCTAGAATAAGAAGATCCGGCCTTTGTTCCAAAAGAAGCTGGTAGCCTGTCTTAGTATCCAAGGCAGTAAACACCTGGTAGTCATACTCTGAGAGGATTTCGCTCATCGCATCACAGATTTCCGGATCATCATCAATAATTACGATTTTCTTACCACTCATTGTTCTCTCCTTCCTTGCTCAACGGCTGGCTAAACCCAAGATACAACGTTAACTCTTAAAATTCCAGCGAAACAACACCATGGTGCGCCTATGGCCTCGAGGTTAACATCACATAAGCCACTTTCTGGCAAAGTCGAGACTAGTTGATAGGAAAGGATCTAACTGCAGGAATATTATACTTTAAGTTTAACCTATTCTACGGTCTTGGCGAAGCTTTTCGTTCAAAAAGGTTAACAGGATAATTGCTGCCACGCTCTAAACGATGCAGACTCTTCGGACTTGGGTGAAATCAGTCAAGCCCTCGAATACCTTTCTTATACCATCTTGTTTGAGGGTGCGCATCCCCTCGTTTACGGCAGCCCTGCGGATCTCTTCCATGTGCGCCCGATTCTGGATCAGTTCTTTTATTTCTGGACTGGCCACCAGCAACTCATGTATGCCTGCTCTGCCTCGATAACCACTGTCGTTACAGCGGTCACAAACTTTCAGCTACTGGATTCTATGAATTCGCCTTGCACCTTGCGCCTTAAGCCTTGCGCCACATTGTTCTTGGATATTGACGGTCGGTTTCTTACTGCCCTTGGTTTCCTCTCCCGCCTTTGCTACCTGAGGTTAGTAGAGAAACATCGGTTTTCCCATTACATGGCGGACTTTGGGACGGTATTGTTCCGCATCATAGAGTTCTCGAACGTCCACTCTCTTCTGTCCGGCTGTAATGGTGCTCATGGGTACGTCCGTGTAAATTCCCTGGGTTAGGGAGACCATGCGACCGCTCACTTTCTTGAGCACCAGGTCGATGGCCATGTTGGCATAGTTCACTGCCACCATCAAATCTAGAGAATCAGGCGCACCACTGCGCATCAGGTAGGAAAGCTGCTGGTAGATAATGTTTTGACCGGTCAGTTGCTTGAGAACTTCACCCGTTTGCATCCCAATTCCACCCAGTTTGCGATGGCCATAGGCGTCGGCCTCGCCAGACAGCAAGATTTCGCCGCTCACCATCCTGGCTCCCTCGCTGATGGTAAGCATGGCATAGTTGCTGGGGTTGGCCTGTTTATCCTCCATGATCAAGCGGGCGAGTTTTTCCGGGTCAAAAGGAACTTCAGATATTATGGCTCTATCCACACTCGCCAGATATGCCGATA
>Ga0224503_10000287_pt1 | contig 15149 bp, 16 predicted proteins | sample SF_Oct11_sed_USG_2_FD_169106 | JGI IMG/M metagenome (GOLD analysis project Ga0224503, IMG submission 169106) | Sediment microbial communities from San Francisco Bay, California, United States - SF_Oct11_sed_USGS_21 | ecosystem: Environmental > Aquatic > Marine > Sediment | place: USA...
CATCTGTATTCCAAATGAGAGATTTAGAACTACGGGATTATCAACAACAAGCCATACAAAATTGGGAAAAATCTTCCATGAGGGGGTGTGTTGTTTTACCTACGGGTGCAGGAAAAACTGCAATAGGAATTAAAGCAATTCAAAAAGTAAATGCATCTGCATTAGTGGTGGTCCCAACAATTGATTTGATGGAACAATGGGCAAATAATATTTCCAAATATCTCTCAATTGGAAATAATCAAAATGTAAAAAATATACATATTGGAAAATTAGGTGGAGGGGAAGATGATCTTCAGGCAATTACAGTTGCAACATATGACTCTGCATATATTCGAGCTCCAGAAATAGGAAATCAATTTAAATTGATAATTTTTGATGAAGTACACCATCTTCCTGCACCTGGATATCGCTCCATTGCAGAACAATTCATTGCACCCTACAGATTGGGTTTAACTGCAACAATTGAAAGAGAGGATGAATTACATGATCTAATTCCGTACCTTACTGGTGGAGTTGTGTTTCGTCTTGGGTCACAAGAACTCTCAGATCAAAAATATCTGGCAGAATATACTATTGACAGAATACAAGTCAATTTAACTCCAGAAGAACAAAAAGAATACGAAACTAATCATGTGAAATTCTTAACAAGTCTCAGGCAATTGGGATTTAAGGTTCCATCCATGTACAATCTTAAACGATTAATCATGATGTCAAATAAAAATAAGATTGCAAGAGATGCAATGCTTGCAAGAAACAAAGCAAATGATATTGCACTAAACAGCAAAGCAAAGATAGATGAATTACAAAAAATACTACAACAAAATAAAAATTCAAAGACGATAATTTTTACACAGAACAACAAAATGGTCTATGCCCTTTCAAATCGATTTTTGATTCCATACATCACCTATAAGACAATAAAAGAAGAAAGACGAGATGTTTTAGATGGATTCAAATCTGGCAGGTATAATGCAGTAGTAACCTCTAAAGTTTTAGATGAGGGGGTAGATGTTCCTGATGCAGAATTAGGCATAATTATGAGTGGTACGGGTAGCGGAAGAGAACTGATACAGAGACTGGGTAGGATTCTAAGGCCAAAACAGGACGGTAGAAAAGCAAGGCTGGTTGAATTGGTATCAAGGCATACACGAGAAACAAATACCAGCGCAAAAAGGATTACAGCACTGAAAAAAAATTCTACCACTGATGGCTATTCATCGTCACATGGGAATTGATATGATGTCCGATAAAATGACGAATATGTTTGAGGTTATATTCTAATGCTTTCATCTGAACTTTTGCGTACTAGGATTAGCAGGGGTAAGATAATGCCGTTATTTTGTACTACAAATTTTGGTAATGGATCTGATTATGAACTTGCCAACAAACTTGTTGTATTTTTCACAAATGCTCAAAAAGACAGACAATGCAAAGGTGATTTGTTACAAAAAATTGGACTGCTTGAATCCGAATACGATTACAAATTGGTAAGAGGATTATTTACATTGTTAGAGCGACGTTGTATTTTTGGAAGACTAAATTCGTTATCTACAATTGCAACTCCGATGCTCATACGGCAAAAATTGTTTGAAGAATCCTCAAAGCAAGGATTAGCTTTATCTGATTCACAAAGACAAGGAATCATACAGCAAATTGCAAATCAGATGCATATTTCATTTGATGATGTTGAAACCTTGATGTGGAGTGACAAAGATGAAAATCTTATCTTAACACAGTTTGATACTATCAATACAAAAGATCTAATTTTATGGTATAATCTTTCATTATTTCAAACACTTCTTTTCAAATGTACTGAATTAGAATTTTATGTAAAAGGTGGAGTATACTGGAAAGAAGTTTTACGTAATGTCAAAAGATATGGTCTGATGTATAATTTGGAATATGATTCAGAAGATGATGCAGATGAGGATTCCATAAAATGTGTTTTAGAAGGACCTCTTAGTCTCTTTAAAATGACTGACAGATATGGGACGTCGATGGCCAAGTTGTTACCATCTATAGTAGGCACACCAACTTGGAAAATCAATGGCTCCATAGTGAAAAAGACAGATTCTGGACAAAAAATCTACTCATTTGAACTATCAAGTGATAATACCAAGGACTTTCTTCGGTCGAGAATAGATCCTGAATATCAAAATGACGGCAATGCGGAAAACAATGACTATGTTTATGACAGTTCTACAGAGGCAGCATTTGCAAAGAAATTCTATCAGCATTTTAATCAAAATGACAAGTTTGGATGGAAAATCTCTCGAGAACCAGATCCTTTGATTGCAGATGGCAAAGCCATGATTCCTGATTTTCTATTTGAAAGGTTTGGACGAAAAGTATATTTTGAAATTGTAGGCTTTTGGACAAAAGAGTATCTTGAGAGAAAAGCTGCTAAGCTTAAGGTGCTATTTGATAACGATGAGAAAAACAAAAACAACCAAAGCATTGACTTGCTGGTGGCAGTAAATTCTGAACTATCATGTTCACAAATGGAAACAATTTCTAAAGATAGAGTTTTTACTTTTAAAAAAGATGTATCGATAAAACCTGTCTTGGAACATTTGAAGCAAATTGATGTTGAAATTACTGAAGAAAAGGTTGTCAACACTAAAATTAAATTGGATGAACATAGTTTGGATTTAATTTCTATAAAACAGATTGCTCGGGAATATGCTATTCCAGAAACAGCAGCATTAAAGATTCTCAAGACTGATTATCCAAATGAATATGTTGTAATTGGTTCATACTTGATTTCGAAAGAAAAAACCACTATTGTAAACAATTTTCTTGATGGTATTTCCAAATTCGTCCAAGCATGTACGGTAATGACATCTCATAAAATTCCTGATTCATGCCATGCTGATTTGTTATCTGAATTAGGATATGATGTGATTTGGAATGATTTGAATCCTGACAATGCAATAATAACTAAAAAATAATTTTGTTGGCAAAAAAAGAAATTCAAATTTTAGCATGTTGGAATGTGGCTGGTTTATATCAATTAGGTTAAAATTTCATTCGTCATATTCTGAATGATCACATTTTGGACAATAGTATTCGCTTTGTATGTTTTTTTGTTCATTACCACGCCTCTTTTCAAGTGGATTTTTGATGTTCATTTCAATATTGCATTTTTTACAAATTCTCATACATTGTATTCAACAGAACTATCTTTTAGTATTTTTAATTCAACAAGATCAGTATTTTGAATTTATTCTTAAGATGGCAAGTTTTCATTATTGGAAATTACCCAGTATTTTTTATAACTCTCAGATTTTAAAATGATATGAAATATGCAAAGGACTACATGAATACACCGAGAACAATAAAACTCGAATCAAGCTTGGCTAATGTTCTTACAAAAATAATTGATGAGAAGAAAAGCAGATTGTTGGTAACTGAAAATAATGTCATAACTGGACTTGTGTCTGAAAAAGATTTGGGATATTTTCTCTTAACTGATACTACTGAAAGAAATCTTGATGAAATACCGTTATCTGAAATCCTCAAAAAAATAATCTCTGTTGATGAAAAAACAGGACTTGATAAATGCGCAGAGATGATGATGAAAAACAGTATTGGCTCTCTGGTAGTCACTGCAAACAATGCATTTATTGGAATTTTGACTAAAACTGATCTTGTGAGATATTTTACTAAAACACACCCTGATGAAAAAACTGTAGGTGAGTACATGTCTCCGTATTACGCTTGGCAATATTCTGATACTCCTCTGTACAAAGTGGTATTGAAAATGATTGATGAGAGAATTTCCAGAGTCATACTTCGAAATCATGACGAAACACCTGTGGGAATAGTTACATTCAGAGATTTATTTGAATTAGCGCTTAAACAAGGAAAATATGAAGACGTTCTTGATAATACGGATCCAGTGATATCTGTAATATTTCCAAGAAAAGGATTCATTTCAGATTCTGGTTTTGGGGGTAGTACAAAGGTAAATGAAATAATGAGTGAAGATATTATTTCTGTGAATTATGATGATGATTTGGCAAACACTGGAAAAATGCTTTTAGAGAAAAATATCAATGGAGCAGGAGTGTTGTCTGGACATGGTAATATTATTGGAATTGTTAGTAAAACAGACATTGTTAAGGCTGTGGCATTTCTAAAATAATACGTTAATTTATGATGAGTTATTTTGATTTATCAATTTTTTTGTCCATAAATGAGGGTAGATATTTTCTACACTTTTGTTATGGACAAAAGAGCCTGATTCAAAATCTTGAATTTGACAATGGATTTAATTCTTAGTTTTCTTGTCTTCTTGTGGATGAGGTTTAATGCAAACAATACGCTTAATTTTGTCTATGTTTTATGCAACTTATGATAAATCCCGAATTAATGAAGTTACTTGAAAAAAATGACGTTTTAGATATTCTGAAAGATTCTGTAGCATATCAAATGCAAAAAATTTACAATGTAGAAAAAACAAACGAAGGTCGAGATTGGTATCAAGAATTACCACAAATAGTGAGGGCAAAATTTGACAACTACAAAACTGACTATGGGCATCTTTTCAGAATATTTGAGTTAGAACAGGAACAAATGAAAAATGAAATGAACAAAGGTTACTATTACTGGCGATTGCTGCTTTCCTCATGCAATACATATAGAAACGATCTGGTGGAATGTGATCAGCAGTTGAGCCAAGAATTTAATCTAAAAGTGACAGAGGCCATTTCGGATAACGTGACATTGCATGAGTGTATTGGAGTTTTAGACAAACACGTAGTAGAAAATTAGCATGTTTTTACTTGTAACGTTCATCTCAAAAAATAACTGTTTCTAACGGTTGTTTCTAAGTAATTTTGACGTGATGACCAATAATTTTCTTTGGAATTTTTATCACCAATCTTCCTTTTTGAAATTTAGCTGTTGTTTTCTTGTTGTCTGTTTTTCCTGGTAGTGAGAGTGATTTTTTAAAATATTCAAACTTTGCAACATTGCCTATCTGTTTTTCTGAATATTTCTCATTGAGTTTTGCCTCGATATTGATGGTGTATTCATCAAAGGTTACCTTGATGTCTTTTTTGCTTACAAGTGGAAGATCAAATTCCAACATCCAATGATTATCAAATTCTCTTAGACATGAAAGCGGAGAAAGAATCCTATGTTCAATATCGTCAAATAATGAATTGATTATCGGAGGTATTGCTGCAAATTTGAAATCATCATCATTACGCATGTGATCACCTGTAAATCTGTGGAGTCCTTGTCTTTTTTTCTTGTTGTTGCTGTAATGTCTGTATAGTTTCTTTCATTAGGTTTCTATATTGAATTCGAAGTTTGTCTATCTTATTTTCAATGTCTTTTGTGTCTATTTTGACATCTAAAATTTTTGCAAGTGTGACTATTGCAACAATTGATGCTTCTGGATCTGGAAAAAAGGGATGGCATTCTGCATACAAAACAAGTGCGGGAATGTTCGTTTTTCTAAAAACTGAAATTATGGCAGCGTCAGTTCCAAAAATTGAACCATTTAAAAATTTTGAAATTTGATTGTTGTACAGTAAACTATCTAGTGTGGAATGTGTTACTAATCCATAAATTTTTGGATTGTCATTTTTTTGGTTAACTGTCTCCATTCCACTAACAATTACAATTTTTTTTATTGCATTTTTTTTACAAAATTCATTAATTGCAAGTGCAAATTCTTCTGCCAAATATTGGTTAAATGGCACATCTGAGATAATTACAAAAAGATTGTTTTTGTTGTAAGCTCTGATGGGGGATAAAATTTCTCCTTCTTCTACAAATAATGTCAAGGGCAGATCTGGTATTTCAATCTCCCCAATCTGCTTCATCTTAAGATGATGTATGAGATAAGATACAGAAAATGTGCCTACGAGACCGTTACTTGGAAATCCTACGAGTAATGTGCTTTCCTTTGTATTGTATTTTGCAATTTTCAAGTCATTATTGTTCGTAATATCACAATTAAAAGAAAAACCATGATTATCAAAAATGAATTTGGCAATGTGTGTGTGAGAAGAATTATTTGAATCAGAAAGAATGACTGAAGATTGTAAAACAAGGATCTTGGGATTGTGAATGGCAGATCTGGCTGGGATTCTTAGATAGCCAAATATTGTATTATCTTAATGTGTACTTATGGACGAAATGGATGTAGAGATCTTGTGGACTTTGAAGCAGAGTGAATCTCACTATTTGAAAGAAATCGATATCAGGAAAAATAATCCGAAATTAACTGACAATGATGAACTTGAAGCCAAACTTCGATATTTGGAAGAAGGCAAATTTATTGAAGCAGTGCCCGCTGTTTTTGGATATGGGCATCTGCTGAAAAAAACTGGTAATGACTTGTTCTGGAATGGCAAACTAAAAAAACGAATCTTGAATCTTCTTTACGTTTGCGATTATACTTTATCTGATTTGAAGAGACTCCTTTATGATGACTCAGACAATGTTTCTAGAACTATTCAACTTCTACAAGAAGAACCTCCATTATTAGTTGAGAGACATGGTGGTTCATCTGACGGCGCCATACGTCATGCAATTACTTCTTTGGGGGAAACTTATACTCATCCTAATTTTGTACAACTACCAACTAATGTTGAATCTTTTAGCCAAATCCATATTGGACAAATAAATGTCCAAAATTTTGAAACTAAAATAGATGAATTGATTCTTGAAGTAGATAAAGAACCTAACCTATCTGAGGAACATAAAATAATATTCAAGAAAAAACTAATAAATCTAAAAAATGCATGGGGTGAAACTTATCGGTTTGGACAGCCAATTTTACAACAATTAACTTTGGATGGGCTAAAAGAATTATTCCCAAAATCACCTGTACTCTAAACACTTTTTACAAATCTAGTGTAGGGACAAATTCATTTTGTGATTTTGATGTGTAATTTCAAATGTAGCCAAAATTTTCATGAATTCAAAAATAAAACTAATGTTTGATTATTTTCTGGGCCTTCTACGTGGATTTTTCTCGTAAAAACGCTCAATATTCTCATTCCATGCTTTTGTCTCTTCTAGTCGGGAGCGGTCATGAGGTCTTTTTCCATGATTTGACAAAATTTCACTATTATTTTCATAGAATCTGTCTGTTTCATTGATTAGGACATCAAGAAATTTTGAAGCTCCTCTGGCCTCTTCTCCTTTAGGCTCTGGGTGTGTCATTATGACCTTGGCAAGTGTTTCAATTTTTGCAATTTTTATTCGGTATTCGCTAAGAACCCTGTGATCAAAAGAAATCATTTCGTTTTGTGATGTAATTTACTAGTGTATGTTCATTTCGGTATCAAACCAGTTGGAAATATTCATCAGTGTTTATCCATACATTGACTTATCTATTGTCTGATCCATTGAATTATTTTGTGCTGAAAAACCATTAAAATTTGAACGTAGTATTTTTTGAACGTGACTTGATACTCTTGATACGTTGTCCCAAGTATTATGAAATGAAATTCTATCTAATTTTTGTTCGTCTACATGTGAGAATATTGCCAAACCTACTATGTCTTCATTATTTTTTATCCATTGATGGCCAACCCCACATGTCGTACAAATTTCACTAATCTCCATGATTGCTTTGGAAAATGATGGGTTTTTCATAACCAATAATTTTGCATCTTGTGACGAAAATCTCATGTTTACGTTAACATGTATTCTATCTTCTCTGTTTGCATTTTTACTAACTATCACATTTGTTCCTACATGAAATTGCCAATCAATAAGATTGCTTTTTTTTCTAATTTTCTCTGTTTGATCTTCATAATTGATATTTGTAACTTTGATAAAATCCTCAACCAACCCTTTCATTTGATCTGATGTTTTTGTCATAAGTTTGGTTGCTATTTGTTCAATATATGCATGATATAGAAAAAAGAAACTAATGGCTGTGTCCACAACCACAGGAATCATGACTTTCTTGCCCTTGTGATTCGCTTCCTGCACATTTGGAACATTTGTCTGAACCCGTTGGGGAAAAGAAACCAATTCCGCATGATACGCATTTTTGATTTGACATGTTGTATCTAAAAAATTGCTTTATTTAATGAATGCGCATTTTTTAGATTGATAAAAATGATGAGAATTTTGGAATTATTCAGATGGATTTGCTTTTCCAATATCTCTTGATTCGTCATTTTTCTTAAACACTCTGTATTCTCCAATAACCGCACTACATTTTTCACAAGTGTATTGTCCTCTCTCTACTAGAATCAAATTGTCTGCAATTTCTTCATTATTGTTTTCTTCTAGGTGAATTTTTGGTGGATTATCAAATTCAGTTTCACAACTCTTGCAGTAATGTTTGGACATTTTTTCTGTCTCGATTTTTCCAATTGGGGCCAAAAATAATTTACCAACTCCTAAATCTGCTTTTTTTGTTTGTTCATCTGTCAAGTCAGCTATTATGTAACCGCCTGAACCTTCTACTTTCAATTCTGTCAATTTACATAGATGTTCTGATTGCTATTAAAATACTATTTGTAGTGAAATTATGTCATGAAAATTTTTTAAATTTAGAATAGTTGTTTTTTGCTATCCTGGAAAAAAAGTCAGTCTCCTTTACTGTGGAGACTCTAAAATGTATTAACTAGTTTACGTGAGCATTGGGCTCTTCCAGCTAACACCGTAAGATGTCTCTGACTCAATAATGCTGTTAAGACTATGTTTTTGTTAAAAAATCGGGGCCAAAAATAATTACTTTTTTGTTAAATTTTTAAACACAAAATTATTTCATTTTTACATTTGATTTACAGATTAGTGGGTATGTATGGTGGCTTGAACTTTTGTTCTTTATAAAATAAGAAATAGCTTCATAATTCGGCAATGTTCATCAATTTTGAGGAAATCAGAGAGAACCCGTTGATATAATCATCAGCACAATTCTTGAGATTCTAAAGTAAATAATACTTTGAATTTGATCAGTAGGTTGGTAGATTATTTTTAACTAATAATTGATTTACTGTGGTTTATTCAAATCTATTCGGGGGTCTACCCATCTGAAAACCGTATCCACTAAATTATCTAAAGAAGATTTTGATAAATTCCAAGAAATGTGTAATTATGATGGACAATGTATTTCAGAACAACTTAGAGAACTAATCAAGATGAATATTGAAGTCTATGAAGAAGGATTAGAATTTGAAGAATCTAAAATTACTGTTGAACCTGTGTCTGAAGAACCTATGCCAATTGCACATGGTAAAATTCTAGATGGTGATGGGAATATTATTGGAACTTTTTAGGAAAAGAGTTTAGAATCTAATATGATGGGCTTAAAATAATACTGTATAATATTGAAAATATGTTAATTGGTAGATTACTAGAATTTTTTTAACTAATGATCAGTAGATTCTTATCTAAAAATTTTGGGCAAATTACATGGCCATAATAAAGAATAATTTCCCTGTTTTGTTCTTCTACAATAACTCAAAAAAATGGCTTGCAAAAATATCTAAAAAAGAATCGTTTCATACTCATATCGGTGTAATCAAACACTCTGATGCAATTGGCAAGGAATACGGTTCTAGATTAATTACAAACAAGGACAAGTATGTCTATCTGTTGGAACCTACAATGTACGACTATGTAATGAAAATCCAACACGGTACACAAATTGTATATCCTAAAGATATTGGTTACATTGTTGCAAGATCTGGAATAGGAGACGGTCAAAAAATTTTAGAGATTGGAACTGGTAGTGGATCATTAACTTCTTTTGTTGCAAATATTGTAAGGCCTAGAGGTCATGTTTACACTTTTGATGTCGATGAAAATTTCATAAAAATTGCAGAAAAAAATATCAAAAAAGCAGGAGTTTCAAAATATGTAACACAACATAATTTGGATCTAAAGACTGCAAAAAAGATGCCTTTAGAGGACATGGATGTAGCGTTCATTGATTTAGGTGATCCATGGGTTGTGGTTCCACAAGTGAGGCAGATGCTAAAAGGAAGCGGATCTGTATTTGCTATTTGTCCTACCATGAACCAATTGGAAAAATTGACTATTGCTCTAATTGAAAATGAGTTTACTGATATAGAGTCAACTGAGCACATTATACGAAACATTGAAGCTAGGGAGGGAAAAACTAGGCACTCATTTCAAGGAATTGGCCATACTACCTATCTTTGCTTTGCTAGAAAGGCCTTTTTTGGACGTGGTGCAAGAAAATCTGGTGAAAAATCTAAAACTACTGCTGAGACTAAAAAAATACCTAAAACAACTGCTGAGACTAAAAAAATACCTAAAACTCCTACAAAGAAAATATCTACTAAACCATCAAAAAAGACATCTACTAAAACAACGAAAAAGACTGGTGTTAAACAAGTGAAAAAAAGCACCAAAAAATCATCCTAGTTATTCATTAATTCTTTAAAACAAGATTTATTCATCTATTTTTTAGGGTATGTTGTATGGTGCAAGAAAATCTAACTTCATCTATTGTTGAAAAATTTATTCCTGCAAGAAACTCAAAATCTAGAAAAGGCGATAATGGAATTGTTCTAGTTGTTGGTGGAAGTTATATCTATCATGGCGCTCCTATTTTATCTTCAATTGCCGCATTGAAATGTGGCACTGATCTTGTTTATACGTCTGTACCTAAAGTCAATGTAACGCCAACACGTGCAATTTCTCCCAACCTTATAGTGATTCCTTTAGTTGATCAAAAACTAACTTTAGGTGCTGTTAAAAAATTAATTGGTGCATTGCCACACAATTTACATTCTGCTACAATTGGAATGGGGCTTGCAATTCAGGAAAGAAACTCTCTGCTACATTTTGTAAAGTCTTTGTTGGATCGAGATGTTAGACTATCTTTAGATGCAAGTGCTTTAATTCCTGAAGTTTTATCAATTTTGGCAAACAAAAATGTTGTAGTAACTCCGCATGCTGGAGAGTTTAAGAGGTTATTTGGAGATGCTCCTTCTGATTCTATGGTTGAACGAATAAAACTTGTAGAAGAAAAATCAAAAGAATTTGGAATCACCGTTTTACTAAAAGGTGCAACTGATGTGATTTCTGATGGTTCTACAACTTATCTTTATGAGAAAAAAACACCTGCAATGACTGTTGGTGGGACTGGTGATGTTCTCTCCGGACTAGTTGCAGGATTGTTATCTCGAAATCGAAATCCTTTGGAATCTGCTGCAGCAGCTGCGTTCATTAATGGATTGGCAGGAGAATCTGCCCAAAAAAGACTGGGATTGCATATGACTTCAATGGATTTGCTAGAAGAAATCCCTGGTGCTATGATGCCGTTTGATAAAATTGTATGACTGACATGAATCCATTAAAATATGTAGATGCACATATGGATAATTTGATTACAGATTTACAAATGTTAATTAGTCAACCTAGTATTTCTGCAAAAAATGAGGGTATTGAGGAATGTGCAAAATTGGTTCAAAAACTATTAAAAAAATCTGGAGTTAAATCTGAAATTTTAAGATTAAAAAAAGGCGTTGCACCAATTGTATATGGAGAGATAAAATCAAAACAAAATTCATCAAAAACCTTGATGTTTTATAATCACTATGATGTGCAACCTGCTGAACCATTTGATCTATGGGATTATCCGCCATTTAGTGGTACTAGAAAAGGTAACAAGATTTTTGGAAGAGGTGCAACTGATGACAAAGGTGAATTGATCACACGAATTAAATCTGTTGAAGCATGTCTTAAAACAACAGGCGATGTACCGTGCAACATAAAATTTGTAATTGAGGGTGAAGAGGAAACTGGCAGTGCACACATTGAAGAATATTTAAAAAAATACAAAAAAAAATTTTCTTGTGATGGTGTTATTTGGGAATTTGGATATGTAGATGCAAAAAATAGGCCCATTATTGGTCTTGGGATGAAGGGACTCCTATTTGTTGAATTGTCTGTACGGGAATCAATTCGAGATGCTCATTCTAGTTTGGCGGTTCTAATAAAAAATCCTGCATGGCGATTAATTGAGGCAGTCAAAACACTTAGGGATGCTAATGGGAAAATTCTCATAAAGGATTGGTACAAAGAAGTTACGCCTTTTTCAAAAAGTGATTTGGAAATAATTCGAAAAGAGCCTTTTGATGAAAATGTATTTAGAAAAGAATTTGGAATCAAATCTTTTGTAGGTGGCAAGAAAGGAATGGATGCAAAAAAAGCCTTAGTTGGTGGTGCCACTTGTAATATTGCGGGGTTTGTTTCTGGATACACTGGAGATGGTGCTAAAACTGTTCTTCCAGGTGATGCTTTAGTGAAAATTGATTTTCGCCTGGTACCTAAAATGGACCCAAAAAAACAGGTATTGCGATTAAAAAGTCATCTGAAAATCAACGGATTCCATGATATCTCAATCAAAGTTTTTCATGGTGAGGCAGCTGCCAGAACAAACTCCTCAAATCCATTTGTTTCTCAGGTAAAGGATGCTGCAGACAAAACCTTTGGAAAATCCATTCTAAATGTTTCAAATGCTGGAACTGGGCCGATGTATCCTTTTGTTGATATACTAAATGCCCCTTGCATTTCAATAGGAAGCACATACATGTTTTCTAGAATCCATTCTCCTAATGAATTTGCTAGAATTGATTTGCTAAAGAAAACAACAAAGTGCATGTGCTTGATTATGGATAATTTTAGAAATATTCAATGAAGACATCTGGGTAATTTTTTGATAATTTGTGCAAGTGATATTCTACCCGGACCTACTATCATAATTACAAGTACTGATGCAAGTAAAATTAAATCTAATTCCACTCCTCCTTTTCCTGTTATACTCTGCGCACCTTTAACCATGAAAATTGCCCCTAGCATGATTATCGAAATTAACGATGCTGATAATCTGCTGAAAACTCCTAACACTATCAAGATTCCTGGGATTAACTCTGCAAGTGCAATTGGAATTGCCATTTCTGCTGGAAGTCCCATGTTTGGTAAATTCTTCGCAAATCCTGGATCAAGTTTTGAAATTCCATGAAGTATAAAGATCACACCTACAGCTGATCTCAAACCGACAAAGACAACATCGTTAAGGATCTTTTCTTTAATCTCAGCAGCAGTCAACGATGTTTTCTAAAATTTTCAGTATAATTATTTTGCCCATGAATTACACGTCAAATGTAGAAAGCCCTTTATTATGCGGCAAAATTATTTGAATTATGTCGATGTATATGCCTGGTGCAACTGCTGTTGGAATTACTTTTGATGGTGGCGTAGTTTTTGCCAGCGAGAAAAGGATCGCGTTTGGAAATTTCCTTGTAAGTAAATCAACGAAAAAAACATTTCCTATCACTGATAAAGTTGGTGCAACTTGTGCTGGCCTAGTGGCAGATATGCAAATTTTGACTTTACAAATTTCAGCTCTTGCAAAAATTAGAAAAATGGATATCAAACGAGATGTTCCTCCTAACACTGTTGCTAAAATGATGTCAAATATGATGTATGAAAGAAGATACTTTCCATTATTGACTCAAGTAATTGTTGGCGGTGTAGTTGATAAACCAATAATGTATACTCTTGATCCGTTAGGTTCAGTTCTTCCTGATGAATACGCTGCAGTTGGAACTGGAGCTGAAATGGCATTAGGTGTGTTGGATCCACAGTTCAAACCAAATATGAGTAAAGATGAGGCGATTGATTTGGCGAAACATGCAGTTAGATCTGCAGCTTTGAGAGATTCAGCAAGTGGTGATGGTTTAGACGTACTTGTAATAACTAAAGATGGCACTGAAGAATTTACAGAGTCAATCAAGTAATCCTGATTTTTAATTTTATTAATCCTATGTTAATCGTAAATTGTTTTTCCAGTTTCCCAAAATCTGTCTGATATATAATGGATATTTTTTATGACTTCGCCTTTTTCCATATTTTGTAACTCTGTACTAGAAACCATTGACTTTCCAACTGCTAAAAATTTATGATGAGATTCTTCTACAATGCATACAATCTTGTCTTTTTCAAACTCTGTAAATTCTTTAATTCCAGGTCTCATTACATTTGCACCTTTGCACATGAATTTGATAGCTCCGACATCTACCGTTACTGATGGAAACTTTTGCAAAGTTTCTGTTTCTGATAAAAATGGCAAATAATCCTCTTCAACTTTCAATATTTTCATTCCACTAGCTGTGATGATCTGTGCATCATCTAAAATTTGATGTACTTTTACATTTTTTATTTTTGGAAATTCAATTCCCCATTGCCCTGAAATTATTTTTAAGAGTGCAGTTGTCTCACTCTTTGAAATTAAATTGGATTTCAATCTCTTGCTATCTCTTGTCTGATGTCTAACAAGTCTCTTAGAATTGAACTAGCAGTTTCCATACCGCCTGCACCTTTGCCAATAATTGTTTGAGTGCCTGAATGCTCTGATGTAAAAGCAATAGCATTTAGTGTTCCATTAACACAAAGTGGGTCATCATTTAGGATCTCTTTTGGTCCTACTACAAGTTCTTTATTGCAAGATGCAATTAGTTTTATTGCACAATTATTTTTATCTGCTTTTTTGATATCTTCAATCGTTACCTTTCGTATTCCGGTACGATTGATATCTGGAAGTGTTACTTTCATCCCCATTATCCAATTTGCAAGAATTACTAATTTTGCTGCAGCGTCCAATCCATCCAAATCTAAAGATTCGTCTGCTTCAACATACCCTTTGTCTTTTGCATCTTTTAGTGCTTCATTAAATGATAACCCTGTAGCCATATTTGATAAAATGTAATTTGTGGTACCATTTAGTATGCCTGCAAATGATGTTATTCTTTCTCCACTTAGACTGCTTTTGGCATAATCTAGAATTGGTGTTCCTCCTCCAACTGTGCCACTAAATTTGAACATGACTTGATTGTATGTTGCCAGTTCTAGCAGGGATGGAAAGGCTAATGCCAGTGGACCTTTGTTAACTGAAATTACATGCATGCCTTTTCTCATGGCAGTTGTAATGTGGGTCATTCCTGGCTCTGCATCTTTGTAGTTGCTAGCGGTAGTTTCAATGAGAACGTCAGCTTCTATGTTCTTTAACATGTCTATTCCAGACATTGAATTTTTTGTATCTGAATAATTTTTTACAGTTCCAAATTTTTTCTTCACTTCAACAAGTTTGTTTAATTTTAATCCTGATTGATCTACTGCACTTCCTTTACTGT
>Ga0224503_10000289_pt1 | contig 15131 bp, 23 predicted proteins | sample SF_Oct11_sed_USG_2_FD_169106 | JGI IMG/M metagenome (GOLD analysis project Ga0224503, IMG submission 169106) | Sediment microbial communities from San Francisco Bay, California, United States - SF_Oct11_sed_USGS_21 | ecosystem: Environmental > Aquatic > Marine > Sediment | place: USA...
ACGGGGCACCAGATGAATCAAAGAATTGTGATACGTTTATAAATGGGAAGCTCATCGCTGATACTCTAAACCAAACTCGACACTAGCGTTCTCTACGTCATAGGCTAGAAGTTCGTTTAGCTTGAACTCAGCGACCGTCCACAATCTCCCCTGTTCCTTTTCAGGTAGTCCGTATTCTGAAGCTAGTTCAGCAGCGAGGTTCCAGACTAAAGTGTTACCCCATTCGATAGGAAACTGCGGGTTATTACCCGCAGCGTCAAAGTCATCAGGATAGTATTGGGCGGTTAATATGAGTTTGTCATAGGTTGAACCACCATCCACAGGCCATACATACAACGTCCCTGTTGTTAGGGTTGGGTGATACCAAGCCTCTACAGGAGGTCCGGAAGCCCCCTTATCAGACTGTAGGCTATAGTCGTCCTCACCAATCATCTCTATTTCCGTGTCGTAGTCGTTAGTGTCTCTACGGAAAGCACTGAGAATCCTAGCGGGCCTACCAGCCTTAGTCGTATAGGCGTAGACGTTCTTACCACTAGCGGCGGCAGTTAATACACCCGTCGTTAGAGTAACCTGAGTGCCTGAGTCTACTGTTGCTATCGTATCCCAGTGGATAGAGTTGTCGGTGAGCTTAATCCCTATGTTATCGGCAGCGGTCATGCCAGTAGAACTGGTGACTTCAACAACCGTATCGCTAGACGCCAAGGAAGAGGACAGGGTTGTCTCCACATACGACAAGGCCGCATGTGCAGTACCCAGAGCGTATGATTGGGTGTCGTTCTGTAGGAATAATGTAATCTCATCCCTTAGCCAGAGGTCGATACCCCTTGCCATAAACTCCTTCACCATCAAGTTAAGAGCCATAGAAGCGGCAGATGTCTCGTCACCGGGCACAGAGCCGCCTTGGTCATAGACACCACACTTTCTTAGTGCGGCCTCTATGATTGTTGCGCGAGTAACCGCGTAGTCTTTGGAACCTGATTCAGCCATTTAAGCCACCGTTACATCAGCAATTGTTTGCCCAACAGCTTGTACGTCACCAAGAAACAGAACCTTATTGGGGTCTTCGTAAACAGTAGACCCAGTTGTGTCTGTGGGTATTGAGTAGACTTTGGACGTTACTGGAAGCTCTTGGGGTGGAGTATAAATCTCCGTAGCCATTAGCCTCTATCCTGAAGTACCGGCTCGTATTTAACCGTTACCGTTGGGGCTGTCCCACCAGTAAGGGTAATCAGGTTTGCCCTGACGTATTTAACGGGCTTGTCCTGCACATGAAACATAGCGCCCTCTGCGGAAATCTCACCAGCAGAGAAAGCATGTCGTGCAAGTTGGAACCAAGTGGTCCCATCAAGACTGCCCTCAAGGTCTACCGTAACGGCAGTTGCCACAACGGTTCCGCCCATTGTCGCTTGCACGGTATGTTCGGAGGGTATCCCAGACACCTTCTGAGTGTTTCCTGCGCCAGTAGCCGCTGCGGCGGCAAGTAGTGTGTGTGCCATAATTATGCCTCTCCATAAGGCGGTTTCCTGAACTTTGGGTTTGGCCCAAAACTCGATGGATACAGGGGTGGTAGGTCTGTCTCTACCGCCCCTATGGTGATAGCGGGCGGGTCTGGTATTCGTTGTTCTGTATCTTCGTGCCAGTTGTTCTGTAGCCACGCTGCATTGCCAGTTTGTAATACAACGGGCGTGTATTTGTTGAGCCAATAAACCTCATCGGGCATTCCTGTATGGCCCCTGTTGTCTACCAACTCTGTCTTTTGCACTATCAAGCCAATAGAGCGGTACTCCGTGTACCACTTGGCCTCCCTACAATCCCAGCCTGCGGTGATTAAGTTATATATCAACAAGGCGGGCGTCCACAGGGTTGCGTGCCCTATGTGGATTCTCCCCTGTCTGTCTGTTGGTACGGTGATCGCTAAGTAGCCATCATCTGCCAACCAGTTCCACAGAGTTATTAAAAAGTGCTGTACGTTGGGTATATGCTCTAGTGTGTGACAACACCAGATCATATCGAACTGCCTACCCCCCATGTCTACATTCTCATAGGTGGACTTAATGTGGTCGTAGAACTCATGTTCTAAGGGGGCCTCGGTTACGTCTAATCCGGCAACCTTACAGCCTTCACCAAGGAACGTCTTAACGTGTTCTCCCTTCCCACAGCCAACGTCCAGAACCTTATAGGGTTCTTTTGTAAGGGCGTACTCCAGCAGCCTAACTGCCTTCATGTCAGATAACCAATGTGGCTTAGGTAGCCAAACGTCAAAGCCATGATGCCAACACAGGACCAGAAATACAGAAAGTACCCCCAGATAGTCTTAAATGCCCCGGCGAAAGTCAAGGATGCTGAAATCATCAGCCCACAAAAGGCCATGAAACCTATAAACCATATTAAATGGTTAATCATTTTCATACGCCTTGTAGTAGTCTGGGTTTACTAGGTCTTCTAGTCTGGGTCGTTTGGCATAACCATACATCCCACACTCCATACAATGACCGGGGTTGGTCAGGTATTGGAACATGCTCTCTACATACGTCTTTACTAATACGCCCCTAGCATGAGCAACCCCAATCCAGTGAGCTGTCCCTAGCCGCATTTCGTGCATAGTCTTATCAGTCATGTCCACACCGGGGAGATATATTTCCGTCGCACCCTGCATAATTGCGAGGGCAATCATGTAGTCGGGTGTCGAGTACATTGCTATCCCAGCGGGTATGCCGAAATACTGACAGACTTCGTAGATAGGATAATCTACAGAGGTCGGCCATTCTGGGTATGCCTTAGATGTTACTATCTCAGTAGGATACGTTTTGAGAAAGTTTACAAAATCATATCCTGCGTAATAAGGCATTCTCAGCTTTAAGTCGTCCATGACAAAAAGTTTATCTAACTCAAAGTTCTTCCACGTAGCCATCTGATTCAAGCCCCACACTTGGTCGAACTTGATATTCATTGGATTGTGCGTGTAGTTCTTTAGAGACTCGCCGTTGGCGAGTATTGCGTACTTCATTCTAACTCCTAGAGAGCCGGTATGAAGCCCCGGCTCAGGCTATTAACTATTATGTTGAGGCTGTTCCGCCAATTCCACCAACTTCTGTTATTACGTTAGTGATAAGGTTGCCTACGTGTGCGCAGGCCGCATTATCAATCACAGTGTCAATGTTTGTGGCTTCATAACTACCAATATAGTTTCTGCTAATAACGCCAGTGCAAGCCGCTACAAGATCAATACCACCAGCCGCCGCTGAGGTTGTCACGTTGTTGATGTAGTTACCATCAATCAAAATGCCCTCTGAGGGGGTTGTAATACCATTAATAGCTGCTGTTGAGAAGTTACCAAAGAACTTGCTATTCTTGATTACTGCATTATCACAACCAACCAGCCTGATAGCTTCGGTCGGAACGTCAGTAACAGCAACGCCCAAAATGGATGATTCCATATTAAACGTGCAGTTATGGACTTCCAGACCCGTTGCGGTTGCAGCCGTCAGCAATGATATGTTCATACCAGTAGCCGCTGCGCTAGCCATAAACTCACAGCCATCTAGTGTGAAATGTGTGCCAGTTGTGACGCTAACGCAGTTGGTCAGGTTAGCCAGTTCGCTAACAAACCTGAAGTTAGATACTGACATGTTATTGCCAGTAACAACGACTGAATCAGCCACGGTGCCATTACCAAAGGTCAGGACAGGCTTTTTATCGCCACTACCCAAACCAATGATTGCAACACCATTAACATTCCACGCTTCTCCACCAGCACCCTGTACGTCCTCATCATATCCCGGCATAACCATGATAATATCACCACGATTAGCCGTACATTTCGTAAGAGCGTAAGTAATGGATGCAAATGGACGGCGATACGAACCATCGTTGTTATTCGAGCCACCAACACCACCCTTAGCGAGTACAGATGAGTTATTTACCCAGAAAATTTCTCCGGGGTGTGTCTGTTGTAATGGCATTCCACGGATGGTTACACCACCCACAAAGCCATTTGGAAAGTTTGAACCTGCCATAATATTTTTCCTGTAAACCCCTTTGGGGTCAAATGAATGAACCTTTTACAGTTCAAAAGAAGGCTATAACCTGCGCCTAGACTGTCTGGACGAAGGGCATGACCTGCATAAAGAAGCCCGTCCTACTTAGTATATATACCTAGTAGGATGAGCGTAGTTGCTCTTAAGGGCAGATTAAGTGACTTAAAGTGCCTTAAAAAGCAGATAGAAATGAACCTTTTACAGTTCAAAAAACCCCCGCCGAAGCGGGGGCATAGTCTTATGCGCCAGTTGATCCATAAACGCCACGCCAGTCGCCCCAACCGGGAACAAACCGCATGTAAGCTTTCGCTTTTGCGTTGTCAGTATCAAAGTCTTCGTCCTTAGTGAACTGAACCGGCTCACGGTCAAACCAGCAAAGGCCTGACGGGCAATTGGTTTTAATAAACCAAGCGTCCGAATCCGTTAAGTAGTTGTTCACAGCGACTTCAGGAATAATACCAACGCTTTTAAGTGCGTTCAGGTCGTTATTCGCTGAGTCAACCCTCAGAGACGATTTCAAAATACGCTCTGCATCATAAATCAATGCAGTTGGTATGATGAGCCTCTTCGGGCTGATCGCAATTTTAAGGCCTTTGGAATTAACAGCATCCATTATCTGAATTGTCAGGTCTTCCAAAGAAGATTCCGACAAGTCAGCAGCGGTAGCCAAGATGTTACTTTGGTTGCCGCTTAAGGAGCCATGATCCGTGACGCCCAATGCTGATTCATCACCACCAGTATAGGCAGTATTGGTGAATCTGTTGAGGACGTTAGCCCCAACATTCTCTCTGGTTTGAGCCATTGAGAAAGCAAGTGAACCTGCACGTTGCATGGAAACCTCTGTATAGAGGTTGTCTGCTTTTTCCTCACGGGTCACGATATAACCTAGTGAATAGGCTACGTTCGTGAACGTGGTGGTAGCGCCTTGCGAGTGTGAGTCGTAGGCTGTCGATGCCCCTTCATCCTTCTTAGGGGCGAGTCCGAACCCAGTTTGCTCTACGACTTGCTCAAAGTTCTTACTTGAACTTTTAACATCGAAGATAGAGGTATACTGAGCAGGATGCTCGTCATATTTGGCACCAAACCAAGCGTAAACGCCGGGCCATAAGGCCTTGGGATGGGAACCAGTTGCAATTACTCCAGCCATAGGTTATACTCCCGTCCTGTATGGTGCGCCTTGCGGCTCATTAAATTTAACAACAACGAGTTTGTTGGTGCCGCCTACTCCAGCGGTTGTACCAGCAGAAACGTCTTGTTCCGTCGATTGGTAAAGTCCAACGACTTGCAAATCTAGCGTAGAAGTGGTATTAGCTGAACTGGAGTCAAGCTCCATTGCAGAAATACCATACTGCGTAGATGCTGTCTCAGTCAGGATCATATTGGCATTTGTGCCGCAATCATCTGCTGTGAGAGCTGTAGTGTCGTCGTCAGATTGAACCACAAAGTAGTTCCCATTAGCGGGAACCATCTGGGCGTATCTCAGTGTTGAAGCCTTCCGGTACTGGTCACCCAGTGCATCCGGTGAAGCTTCAAATGAGGTGATAACGCCATAAATGGCATTGGTGGTAGCGGCTTGCGTTACCTCCAATACTCCTTCTGGACTACCTGTGCCTGCCAGCTTAACAGCATCACCGATATAACATGCGGTGCCTGTCGTTGCCTGAAAGCAGACTCGGATTGATTGGCCGGTATAAGGACCTCCGTCCCTATTGATGGGCCTAAACCCGAAAGGTGCATTTGGATTTGGCATATTTCAATTCCTTTTGAAATAAATAAAAGTAGGAATGTCGGGCCATATACAAATGCCCGAAATAAGGTTAAATCTTCTGTTTGTGTCCTTTCGGAACATATTGATTTTCCACAACATTCCCTCCCGGTTGACCGCTTCGCATAGATTGATCTACCTCATCTGCTTTTGCCCACTTGACCTGTTGGTCTTCATCGTAGTACTTCTGCTTAATCTTCATTAAGTAAGCACGAATGACGGGTTCGCCACGCGAAACAACCTTGCTAACTTTTGAGTTCACGTCTGTATTGCCTTGGTGCAATGCACCTTCGCCTAACATCGGAACTTCATCTGACGTAACATGCACATAACCACCTGCCTCTGCCCGCTGAATACGCCCATCCTGATCGTTAAACCAGCGTAGGTGGTATCCGGGGATTTCGTCAGTTACTTGTAGTTTTGTTCTGTGTGCGCCAAATGGAACTCTCTTTTTTCTACCCTTCCTCTCGGCCTTAACTTTTTCCTTAGCCATTATTTACTCCCAATCATATTGATCGACGAACTGTTCTTTGGTAAACCCCGGTATATCTCTCTTGAACTCTTTGTATGCCTTTTTGGCATCTGGGGGTAATTTATCAAATGTTCGTTCATTACTATCTACGGCTTTCTCTCCGCTTGTTTCCACGGGTTGTGGTTTGCTGCGGTTCTTGTTTTCAAACTCGTTGGGGTGTGCTTCTTTAACCCGACGAGTAAGTTCGTTAAAATAAGCCTTTCCAGTGTAACCTTCGTTTACGATACGCTCTGCAATGCCATCAGCAAAGATAGCTAACTTATCGTTAGTCTTGTACCACTGATTCTCACCCAACCATTCCTCAACTAAGGGGTCTGGTCTGTCGGGCTGTACTTCGGTGCGGAGTTCCTGTATGTCATTGTCTGCTTTTACAGCAGCCTCCCCATCACCATCAGTGATAGCCTGTGCTTTGGCGGCTTCAAGCTCTCTAATCAAGCTCTCTTTTTCTTTTTTCTCTTTTGCTATAGAGCGTTGTGTGAACTCGTTGAACTTCTTGTTCGATGCAAGAACTTCATTAACACGGCTTTCTAACCTGTCAACCTTGCTCTTTAGAATCGGAACAATCTTTTCACCGTCCTTGACAAATTGCTCTGCGGTCTTCCACCTCTCGGGATCGCCCTTCCATTGATCTTGGGGTGCCCAGCCTTCTTTTGATGCTTCCGCTTCGTAATCTCGTTCTACTACTTCTTCTTCAGCCATTTCCTTGGCCTCCTTACTGTTGCCCTACTGGCGTTCTTGTCTCTAGGTCCGTAAAGGACACTTCACTTGTTACTATCGCCGTGATGTCTTCGTCATTGAGGATGCGGTACTTCTCACCATCAGCCCCCTTAACCTCTAGTCCACCATACTTAGCAAAAGCAACCCTGTCTCCCGGCTCTGCAAAGGCTTGGGAATATCCTATTTCCTTAACCTCTACAAGATCACCGTGGGTATATGTCGTCTCTACTCGATGTAGCCACGCATCAGGGCCAGCAGCAATAAATGTTCCTATTGTCTGAGCCATTGCGTGTTTTTCACGGACATCTTCAGGGATGTAAATTTTCCCCTGAGTCTCTTCCTTGATTACATCGGGCTTGACGATTACTCTATCACCCACTGGCGTAATGCCAGATTTATTCTCCATTTCCTAACTCCTCGCTTTTTGGCTGTAGATACGGACCCGTATAAACGCGCCAAGTTTCGCCGCCATCATGTGAAACTAAATGTGGTCCATCCTCATCTTGACTCCCACAGGGAAACCAATTGATAGGATGTTTCTCATTCAAATCTTGCCTCTCCATCGTCTTCCTCTTCACTCATTAGCCCCTCACCCTCTAGGGCTGCTATAACTTGATCCCAAGCGTCTACTGAACCGTTAAGGCCCGCTAGAATCTCTTGGGTCCTTTCTGCTTGGAAGGGGTGAAATGCGTCCAATCCCCTCGCAGCTAGAACCTCATCGCGCTCAATTTCTGCGACATACTTGAAAGCAAGCGTTACTGGGTTTTCAACCCATTCCTCAACTTGCTTTCTCGTTACTTGAATTTCTGGCTTCATCTATCTTCTCTCGCTCGACTAATAGTTTACGTTTGTCCTTAATCTCATCAGCTAAGAGTTTAAGGCGTGCTAATTCAGGTTCGTCAGCTATTTTGGCCGCTTGGGCTGTTTTCAGGATAACGTCAGCCTCAGCGACGATAAGTTTAGCCTCAGCCTCCACATACCCCTGATCTGCCCTAGCCTTACCCTCTAACGCTCTACGTTGCTCCTCAGCGCGTTTAATCTCAAACTCTGGGTCAGGTTGGGGTGGGAACTTGAGCTGCATAGACCCGTCTTCAGCCTGTACCACGGGATAGACTTCAGCAGCGTCAGGAATGTCCATCGCCTCCAAATTCCTCTGGACGACCTTGATCTGGTCGAATCCGGGGACCATTTGAGAGATTTCTAATATCGCCTGAGCCTTCGTGAGCTTCTCTTTAGCGGAGAAAGCGTTGGGGTCTGCCGCTGGTATCAAATCTTTGGGATCGGCTGTGTAATCGGTTCTGAGGACCTGTGTGTCGCTGTCTTGGTACGCGAAGTACTCTTCTTGGTCTAAATAGATAGAATTTAGCTGATATAGCTTTCTCAGTTCACTTCTAAAGGCCCTGTATATACGTTTGAAGATTCCGTTGAAAACCTGTAATCCCTGCTCCAACATGGCTGACATATTGTAAGCGGGGGTGTTCTGACCGGGGTTCTCGCCCATCATGGCGTCTGTGACCGATCCTACCCTCTCGGCGTAGTTAATCATCAAACCCAGTAATTGGAATAGAACGTCAGAGGGTTGGTTAACGGGTAGGGGTACTAGGGAATCTCTTAGCGTTCCGCCCGCTACATCCACTCGTTTCCACTCAAATGGGGAGAATCTGACTTTCCCACCTTTTATCCTCGCACCCTTCCCTATGAAGCCCATTGAGCCGTTTTGGAGGGAACCGGCGTCAAGCAGCTGATTTATAATGGTATTTACACTGTCATTAAGTGGGGAGAGCAAAGCACCAAAACCGAGGTCATAAAACCCACCATCGGGGGATGGGATGAATGAGTACTTGGTATAGTACTCTACTGGCTTAATGCTTAGGACTTTAGGCTTTTGAGAGGCCAATTCCTCTATTTGGGCTTGCATGCCCATGATAGTTTGTTCTACCTGTTGGGCTTGCATCATCTGTTGGGGGCTGACCGGCTGGCCCTGCTGGGGCTGTGGTAGCCCCTCAGCAAGGGCTTTTATGCGTTTTGTTATCTCTTCTATCTCTACAGACTGTTCTGTCTCAACAGAAGCGATACGAGCAACAATCCTCGCAACCTTCTTAGATTCCTTCTCGACCGTTACGACGTATGGCTCTTTATAGCCATCACCGTCTAAGTCTAGGAAGCAATGTTGTTCTAAGAAGGTGTAAGGAGTGTCCTCATCAGCAAGCGGGGCCGACGTTCCTTGTCGCTCATCCACCCCGTCCTGATTATCAGGAGTCGGGGGTGGACCGTATTCTAGTTCCCTGAATAAGCCCCTTAGTTCTCTTTCCTTTATTTCACGTTCATGTAACTGAAATACCTCAGTTTTTCGTTCTGCCTTCTCAATGTTCTCGGCATAATAGTGGACAACTAATTCTTTGGGTAGTACTAATTTTGAGCAATTATGCCCTTTTACGGGGTCATAATAGGATTTCTTAAAGATGCAACCTAAAATAGGTAGAGCAAGGAAAGCTTTGTCCTGTGCCTCCTCCCATGCCTCATCCTGCTCTAACAGTTGGTAAGACATATGTCGTGAGATTCTAGACGCCCTAGCCGCCTTCTGGCCTGCTGGATCACCTCCTTGTACACGGTATTTAACAAGGTCAGGAGCCTTTACTAGGGAAGGGTAGGCTCTTGAGGCGAACTGTAATGCTGCAATTGTAAGTAATGGGAACTTGATATTAGCCGCGTTAGGCCACGGATAGGTCTTTGGTGTGACCATCTGGAGGGCTAGTTCAGTAGCATCCTCCATCTTGGTCTCCCATTTTTTACGGGATTGCTTGTCTATCTCATAATTCTGGCAGACTGTGCGCCCGATTTCATCTAAAAGCTCGTTCTCACCATTCTTGTCTGGGATGAGGGTGCAGATGTTTTCAGCGTCTTGCAGAGCCTTTAGGTCAAGTTTTGCTTTTATCTTCATTTTGTGTTACAGTCCGTTTATGGATAAATTCACTAAAGTGATCCAAATTGACGATTATCGGCCACATTGGGCCACTATAGTGATCTGCGAGCATTGTGGACATGAGTGGTGTGCTGTGTTTCCAGTCGGTACGCAATGGCTTGAATGTAGCGAATGTAGCGAATTTACAAGGTTCAAAGAATGAACATTAGTGGTGTCAACAAAGCTAGACCACTACCAGCGTCACCCTACCGTAAGGTAGCAACATTGCAGGGATGGCCCACCTGTGACGCGCAACGGGCTTATAAATATGAATAGACGAGAACTATTGTGTGCGTTAGCAGCAGGGGGTGTTATAACCGCTGCTGGTATGAGCGCGTCGCTATCGAAGGACTTACAAACGACGATGTAAAATATGAATTACTTGGCTAATACCCCGTAGAGGCACATCTCCCCTGATCTGCGTAATCATCAAAGAAGTTATCGTACTCTTGGTCTTCTAATTCCTGATCTGAATAAGCCTCGAAGTATTGGTCTATTGTAAGACCGACATAAGCAAAAGCATCAAGATAATCGTCATGCTTGCCCCTTGGTCCTGAGTCAGCAACCATAAGTAATTCAGCTTCAAAATCGGGATACCAAGATGCTTCTTTGTCATATCGTATTGATCCTGACTTGTGCATGGCTTGAATAGACCTAGCCCGCATAGTCTTTGATTGGGTGGGGGTCATCTTGACTATATTCAGATAAACCCGTTTTCGCATCATTTCCCTGTCTAAAAAGGGTCCGATGGCTTTATCAATCTTAGCGGTCTCGAAGGTGAAAACGTGAGGCTTCCACATCTTCTGGACGGCTATAAGTTCGGAGATAATTTGGTCCGCATCCCATCTCCCCCGGCGTGCGTCCACTACGTATACCATCCCCGTTGGATCGACGCCACAGACTAAAATAGCGGTATAGTCTGCTTTTTCCTTCTCTGAAATGGCAAAATCGGCAGCGGCGAAATACTCTAGGTTTGGCTTTATCCATTTATCTCCATCACGCTCGAAGTCGAGGAAATAGTCTTTATTGAAAAAGGCGTTTTCCACGGCTACTGGCATGTTTAAGTATTCTTGTGAATAACCCTCGGGGTCATTCTGGGCCATATAGCCCTTTCTTATTCTCTGTAGCCGGTGTTTGGAGAACTGTTCCGGCCAGAGGATTTCACTAAAATCGGGATTATGTGCTTGATAGAAGAGATGTGCCCACGTTTCGTCTTCAATCAATCTTTGTAAAGCGGAGTCTAGGTGTAAGATGGTCCCAACCAACCTAACCCAGCAAGTGTCTGACCCACAAGGGATTAGTGCGTTAAATAACCACCTTCTAAACTTCTCACGCCTATCGGGGTTCATTACGATTTCATCGTTCTCTAAATCGTCCCCAACGATTAAGTCTGGGCGTCTACCCAGCCACTTTAAGCCGCGAACCTTCTGTTCTGAGCCTTTTGCGACGATTCTAAACCGATCACCATCGGCAAATTCACAAATAATGTTCGTTTCGGTGTCTTTTATTATCTTTTTTATGCCAAAAAGCTGTTTTAGATCCTGATTTCCTGTTAATTCGGCCTTAATGTCACCCAAAAACTCAGCAGCCTGCCCCTCTGTATCAGAAACGAGCAAAACAAAGGATTTTACCTTGAAAAGCACACATCCTAAGATAAAAGCATGGGTAATTGCTGTGGATTTAGCGTGTCCTCGGGGTGCTGCGATGGCTACTTTAGGCTCATTTGAGGTACACAGCTCCCACATTTCCTTGTGAAAGGCGGGTATTGGCTTGGGGTTGTCGTATTTAGCTGCTAAGAGGCCAGCGGTTAGTCCTTCTACCGCTTTGGCGTTGAATTCGTACTTCATTTATAGGCTTAAGGCTCTTTCTAGGGATTTTGGGTTAACACACTGAACCCTGTTTATTCTTCGTTCGTGAGACCAGTCAAACTTGTCGGGAATACACTCTCGATTCCCATAACAACTCTTTATGGGGTTGTATATAAAGACAACTCCATTAGATAAATTACACTGTTCTACCCAGATTAGGTACTGGGCTCTACGCTCTGTCTCAAAATACTCTATCTCCTCCCGCTCTCTCTCCGTCATCGGAGTGGTTGTGCAACCAACTAGGAGTAGCAGGATGAGTATTTTCATTTACATATCAGTCCTTCATGTAGATCATGGAGTAGTGCGAGAGTGCAGTTCCAAGGAAATTCATGTCAGTGGGTAGCATTGTCGAACAGGTTAATCTGGGGTGAATCTCACCCTTACGCAAATAGACGATTGCTACGTGTTCCATCTTATCTACGTCTTCATCGGCCTGTAAAAGAGCCTGTTGGGGGGAGCATTTGTTTGAGGGGAATACGTCTACCATTATATCAGCCTTGCAAATTCTTCAATAAGATGTGTCTCAATGGACAGTGGCATAAAACTTCTCCATCATGGCCTCTGTAACGGCAGCACACTCCACAGTAGACAATAACTCACCCACAAGCTCCCAACCCTGCTTATGGGCTATACATACTGCGTGTTGGTCATTGCGGGCATCAAAGGTCACATCAGTAACCATATCGCCCCTCTGAGCTTCTGCGATGTAAGTTCTCATTTTACGTATCGTCCGGGAAGACAAGCCCCCCGATTCCTCTCGTCAGCATTCTTCCAATAATCAAGAATCTGAAGACACTCAGCTTTGGTCTCGAAATAACGGACCTCATAATCGGGTATGGAACACTCCAACCCAACACATCCCCAAATCCAAATAAGTAAAGTATACGTCATATCAGTATAATAACTAGCCAGAGGATGAAAATAGCCGTCCAGAATATTTTATCTATCTTCTTCATACGAACCTCAATCTCATCCAATTATCGATTCGACTCTATCAGCTCCATAGCGAACCGCTCCCATTTGGTAGGCCTTATGTGGTGTCCATTTATTGGAATTGTCCACGTATCGTGGACAGCTGTCAACTATGGACAAATGTACCGAACGCGCCCAAACCGGCGCTGTGAGGCCGTCCATTTCAAGCTGATTCATCTCTTTGAGAGAATTAACTGCTATCTTTTTCATAGGAGTCCCAATACCTCCCCAAAGCCCGCTTGTTAGGCTCTGGCAATCCATCATCACGCCACTTCTTTGCCAACTCCCACCACAACTCATGTAAGTCCTCACCCCCCTGAGTTTTACAGCCAGAATTGGCGTCCTTGGTGAGTAAATGACCCACTAAATCCCTAACTAACCTGCGATCCTCTGTGCATAACCCGCTAATGTCTATGTGGTCTATCATCTACCTACCTCTCTTAATCCTGATCCTGTCAATCAGAATACCAGTAATTGTAGCATAACCCGGGGGTGGAAGTACATCCTCATTAGAAATTGGTGTAGATTCGTCAACTAGAGGCTCAAAACCATCAAATGAGGCAGAACCCGTTAGTGTGGGAATATACGTCTCTATCCCAACACTCGGCTCCCAACCCTCAGTGACAATAGTAAGTGAACCCGAAGGAACCTCAAGGCCCCCCGAAAGTACCGGCTCAGGAGGATAACTCCTAATACCACACGCTCTGGTTCCGGGGCGGGTCCTGACTCTCCCATGATACAAACGGTCGTGTAAATCCTGAAACGCAACCCTGTCAATTACGGGCATCCCAACTATAACGTGATTTGGCATACTAACCCCAGTTATACCGCACTATATTGGCGGATGGTGTAGGAATAGAACCTACGTTGCCTTAAGGAACGGGGTTACAACCCGCACACGATCCATACGCGTCTAACCATCCTATTAATAACTGCGGTAGATTCCCCACATTTCGAGAAAGTAGAGCACTCTCCTCGCTCTACCTCCCCACGTAATTCTTCCTAACATATTGAGTATAAAGGGAATATTGGGGTATATTCCACTTTTGTATGATGGGGAAATGGGACCCTTTTTGTCTACTAGAATCAATAACTTGCGGATTGATGAACTTTTGCATCTGAACACACCTTAAACAAAGCATCTCTATCTCCGCAGCCTCTTCGGGGGTAAAACCCAAGTCAAGAAGAACGTTACCTCTGGTTATATGATTCATGGGACCCTTTAATTTTGTAGCAATTGGTCAAACTGGGTTATCACTATTATCGGGACCCTCGTTTTTGCCCCCGCCCACCACTTGAGAATGAGTCTCATTCGCAATAACATTCGTATTCCGTAGTCTATAGCTGTCAGCTAGGTCAATGAACTGCTTAAGTAGGGCCTGCGTCCCACCATCACTCTTGATAGATGTGGGCATGCCATCTATTACCCTGACCTTATCAGTAGCAGTAGCAGCTATGATGTTAGCCTGTGCTGCTGTTGCCTCGCCTAGCTTGGCTAGTGTGATGTCCTGCGCCTTGTCTATGATCTGGACGTACTTGGCCCTGTGCTCTTGGGTTTTTTCGTCTTGTACATTCTTGATCAGATCATCCCACTGGTCATAGTTTCTGGACCATCCGTACACGGTATCCTCGGGTATATTCATGGTCCTAGCCACTTGAGCATATGATCCCTTTACCGCATACATGATGGCGGCTTCATTCTTTATGTCATTACTGTATTGAGTGATATTAGCCATAATGGTGGATATTCTCTCTTTTCGTTGAATGTAGGTATTATTACTTATAGTATTGTGATATGGTATCTGTAAGCTGACACTGTAGTTCCGTTCTTTAACAATTCGGACTCCCCCGCATCCACATTTGGAGACAATCGTGCACCCCATGACAAGACAATACCTTCAGCAAAGCATCGTAAGTCAATGTCGCCGGTCAGGTCAGACACAAGATGATTACATTGGCTATCTGCACGCCAATGGTGCTCGGCCAATCGAGTGCCAGCAGTTTGGCAACCTGCTCCGCACGCTAGGTGTCGCAGATCAATCGCTAACAGATGACATCTACTAGCCCATTAAGCCCCGCTAGTCGGGGCTTTTTCTTGTCTGTTTAATGTAGGTGTTATTACTTATATTCTGTTATTGACATTGCTGAAGCATAGGCGCAGTATGATGCTGTAGTTCTGTTCTTTAACAATTCGGACCATCCTGCCCACATTAGGAGACACTCATGCACCCCTTGACATTACAATACCTTCAGCAAAACATCGTCAGTCAATGTCGCC
>Ga0224503_10000292_pt1 | contig 15075 bp, 15 predicted proteins | sample SF_Oct11_sed_USG_2_FD_169106 | JGI IMG/M metagenome (GOLD analysis project Ga0224503, IMG submission 169106) | Sediment microbial communities from San Francisco Bay, California, United States - SF_Oct11_sed_USGS_21 | ecosystem: Environmental > Aquatic > Marine > Sediment | place: USA...
TCGACGTTTCTAGAACATTGGCCTTGTCGACCGAGCAGAGTTTGCCGCGACGGCTGCTCGCGAGTTGCGCCGCGACGCGCACGATGCGCTCGATCTCGTGAGTGTGGTACTTGCAGACATCGCTGGCGGAGAACGCGTCGCGGGTCTTTGCGCCGAAATAGATGCCTCCAGTCAGCTCCCGCACTACCATCATATCCACGCCGTCGAGAAGCTCGGCGCGGATCGGGGATGCGCCGGCAAGTTCGGGGTAGATGTTCACCGGCCGCAGGTTTGCGAATACACCGAGTACCGAGCGGAGCCCCAGCAGTCCCTGTTCGGGCCGCACAGGCGCATTCGGATCGGACCATTTCGGCCCGCCCACAGCACCGAGCAGCACCGCATAACTGTCCTTGCAGCTGGCTACCGTACCGTCTGGTAAGGGATCTCCGATCGCGTCAATCGCGGCGCCACCGATCAACTGGTCGCTGAACTTGAAACGATGTCCGTGACGCTGCGCGATTCGCTCGAGCACGGCGCGCCCGGCCGCGGCGACCTCGGGACCGATACCGTCACCCGCAAGTACCGTGATCATGGCTTCCATGATCGTGTCTCCTCGAATGTCGTGATCGCGTCCGACTGCTGCTGTATGTAGCCGAGCTGATCGATACCCTGCGTGATGCAGTAACGCGCAAAGGCGTCTATGGGGTACTCGATGATGCGGCCATCCGGCAGTTCCACCTGGGAATCGCCAACATTGACGCGCAGCTCCGTGCCCGGATGGGCAAGCAGCCAGTTGTGAGTATCAACATCAACAATTATCGGTAATAACCCGTTTTTTAAAGCATTATTGCTAAAGATATCGGCAAATTCAGTCGAGATCACTGCTTTGAACCCGTAGTCGAGTAACGCCCAGGGCGCGTGTTCGCGGGACGAGCCGCAGCCGAAATTATTACCGGCGACGAGGATATCGCAGTCCCGGGTGGCGGGATCGTTGAGCGGAAACTCCTGGCGCACCTGGCCGTCCTGGTCGTAGCGCAAGTCGTGGAACAGCGCGTCGCCGAGGCCCTCACGGGTTGTCGTCGTGAGAAAACGCGCCGGAATGATCTGGTCCGTATCGATATCACGAATCGGCAAGACGACCGTTCGGGAGTGCAGGGAAGTCAGTGCGTCCATTGTCAGCCTGTCAGTTGAACGTGCGGGGGTCGGCGATGCGCCCCATCACCGCCGAGGCGGCCGCCGTGGCCGGGCTGGCGAGCACGGTGCGGGCGCCGATACCCTGGCGGCCTTCGAAATTCCGGTTGCTGGTGCTGACGCTGAGCTGGCCCGAAGCCACGGTATCTCCGTTCATACCCAGGCACATCGAGCAGCCGGACTCGCGCCATTCCGCACCCGCCTCGGTAAAGATGCGATGCAGGCCCAATTCTTCCGCACGCATTTTCACCTGCTGCGAACCCGGTACCACGAGCATGCGCACTCCTTGCGCAACCTTGCGGCCCCGCAATATCCCGGCCGCCTGTTGCAGATCCGACAGCCGGCCGTTGGTACAGCTACCCACGAACACGACATCAACCGGATTTTCCGACATCGGCTTGCCGGGCGTCACCTTCATGTAATCGAGCGCCTTACGAAAGCTTGCGTCACCCACGTCCGGAACCGGATCGTTGACGCCGAGAACCATGCCGGGATTGGTGCCGAAAGTAATCATCGGCTGCAACTTCGCGGCGTCGATCGAGACGGACTTGTCGAATTCGGCATCCTCGTCGCTGCACAGGCTGCGCCAGCGACGCACCGCTGTATCCCAGGCATCGCCCTGCGGCACCCGCGGGCGGCCGGCAAGATAGTCTATTGTCGTGTCGTCCGGGCCGATCAGGCCCGCCCGTGCGCCTGCCTCGATCGACATGTTGCAGATCGTCATTCGCGCTTCCATGTCCAGTGCCCTGATAGCCTTGCCTCGGTATTCGATGACATGCCCGGTACCGCCATCCACGCCGATTTCGCCGATTATGGCGAGAATGAGGTCCTTGGCAGTAACCTCCGCCGGCAGCTGCCCGGAAACATTGACGGCGAGCGACCGCGGCTTGCGTTGCAGCAGGCATTGCGTGGCGAGTACGTGACCGACTTCGGTGGTGCCGATGCCGAAGGCGAGGGCGCCAAACGCCCCGTGCGTGCTCGTGTGACTGTCCCCGCAGACGATCGTCTTGCCCGGCTGGCTGGCGCCGAGCTCGGGCCCGATTACGTGGACGATGCCCCGGTGCGCGCTATCGAAACCGAGAAGATCGATACCGAAGTCCTGGCAGTTCATCTCCATCTGGCGAATCTGGTTGGCGGCGCTTTCGCCAACCACCGCAAGGTCACGAAAACTGCTCACCGGCGTCGTCGGCGTGGAGTGGTCCATCGTAGCAAGGGTCAGGTCCGGACGCCGAACCGGAAGACCGCGCTCCCGGAGCAGTGCAAACGCCTGCGGCGTAGTGACTTCGTGAATAAGGTGCAGGTCGATATACAGTAAGGCCGGCGTCGCCGCCGTCTCCGGCACGACCACGTGCTCGGCCCATACTTTCTCGAACAGCGTGCTGGCGTCGGGCAAGCGTACCTCCTCAGCGCTCAGATGGTGGCGCGTGAGGCATCCCCCGACCCGGAGCGCGGTGCTGCGTCGCTCTGCTGCCGGCGCAATACCCGATTGATGACCTCGAGATAGGCTCGCGCACCGGCCTCGACGATATCCACGCTGGTACCGTGGCCTCGATAACTTGCACCGTCGTGCTCGACCGTGACGGTCACTTCGCCCTGGGCGTCTTCGCCCACCGATGCGCTATGCACCTCGAAGTTGCGCAGCACGAGATCGACCCCGGTTGCTTTCTCCAGCGCGAGAAAAGCCGCTGCGATCGGGCCATCACCCTGTGCCGTTCCGCGGCTCTCGTCGCCGCTTTCGCCCCGCAATGTAACGTCGGCTCCGGCGTCCTCGCCCGTGCGGGTATTTACCTGCAGAGAGGACAGTGCCCACGGTCCCGGCGACATGCTGTCGGCATTAATTATGATGGCCTCGATATCGCCATCGTAGACGTCCTTTTTGCGATCAGCGAGCTTCTTGAACTCCTGGAACGCACGGTTGGTCTCGAACTCGTCCAGCTCGAATCCCAGTTCCCGGACCCGGTCGCGAAATGCGTGCCGGCCGCTGTGCTTGCCCAGGACGAGGTTGGAGCGGCTAATGCCGACATCTCCGGGCCGCATGATTTCGTAGGTAGACGCGTGCTGCAGCATGCCGTGCTGGTGAATCCCGGCTTCGTGCGCAAAGGCGTTCTCGCCGACAATGGCTTTGTTACGTGGCACGTGCATGCCAGTGATGCTCGAAACCAGCCTCGATGTCGGGTAGAGGCGGGTAGTTTCTATCGCCGTGTCGAGTTCAAAGAATTCGGCACGGGTTTTCAAGGCCATGACGACTTCTTCGAGGCTGCAGTTGCCGGCACGTTCGCCGATGCCGTTGATCGTGCATTCGATCTGCCGCGCACCGGCCGCAACCGCGGCGAGACTGTTGGCGACCGCCATTCCGAGGTCGTCGTGGCAATGCACGGACAGCGTGATGTCATCGATGCCTGGCACATGTTGCTTAAGGTAGCGGAACAGCCGATCGAATTCGCCCGGTACGGTATAGCCGACCGTGTCGGGGATATTCACCGTCGTCGCGCCCGCCTCGATCGCTGCAGAGACAACCTCCGCCAGGTAGGAGAACTCGGTCCGGGACGCGTCCTCCGGCGAGAACTCGACGTCTTCGCAAAGTTCGCGGGCCATCCGAACCGCGCCGACGGCGCTCTTGATGATCTCTTCCTTCGCCATCTTGAGCTTGTGTTCGCGATGGATTGCGCTCGTTGCGACGAAGACATGGATACGATGCCGCTGCGAACCCTTGACCGCCGCGTAGACTTTTTCAATGTCGTTCGGGTTGCAACGGGCGAGGCCGCAAATGACAGGGCCGAAATTCTCGTCTGCGATCGCCTTTACGGACTCGAAGTCACCCGGGGACGCGGCCGGAAACCCGGCCTCGATAATGTCAACGTTCAGCTCGGACAGCGCCTTCGCGACGCGCAGTTTCTCCCGAAGCGTCATGCTGCAACCCGGTGCCTGCTCTCCGTCCCGCAATGTCGTATCAAAAATGCGAACTCGATCTGCTGACATGTTTGCCTCCTCCGGCAAGGGATCGAAAAAGCCTACTCTTCCAGCCAGTCCATGCGGCCGCGCAGATCCGCACCGACCTTCTCGATGGGGTGCTCCAGGTCCGCTTTCATCATGCGCTTGAATTCCGGCATGCCGGCCTCGTTCTCCGCAATCCAGTTGCGGGCAAACGTACCATCCTGGATGTCCCGCAGGACCGCCTTCATCTGTTGGCGTGAATTCTCATCCACCACGCGTGGGCCACTGACCATGTCCCCGTACGCTGCCGTGTCGCTGATGAACTTGTGCATCTTGCGAAGGCCACCTTCGTGCAGGAGGTCCACGATGAGCTTGAGTTCGTGCATGACTTCGTAATACGCCACCTCCGGCTGGTAGCCGGCCTCCACGAGCGTTTCGAAACCGGCCACGATGAGTTCGGTCGCGCCACCGCACAGAACGGCCTGTTCGCCGAACAGGTCTGTCTCGGTTTCCTCAGCAAAGGTGGTCTCGATGACGCCGGCACGGGCGCCACCTATGCCGGAGGCATACGCGAGCGCAAGTTTGAGCGCGTCGCCGGTGGCATCCTGGTGGATCGCGACCAGGCAGGGAACACCGTGACCCTCCTCATACTGGCGCCGCACGAGGCCACCCGGGCCCTTGGGCGCGATCAGCACAACATCGAGGTCGTCGCGGGGTTCGATCTGCTTGAAGTGCACCGCGAAACCGTGTGCAAAAAGCAGCGCCGCACCTTCCGGAATGTTATCGACGACGGCGCCGTACAGGCTCTTCTGCACCATGTCCGGCGTCAGGAAGGCAACGATGGCTGCATTCTGCACCGCTTCCGCGGGTTCCATTACCGAAAGGCCGTCGGCTTCCGCCTGGGCCCAGCTGGCGCCATCCCGTCGCAGACCCATGACCACATTGAATCCACTGTCCTTGAGATTCAGCGCGTGAGCACGCCCCTGGCTGCCATAGCCCAGTATCGTTACCTGGCGATCGGCCAGGCACGTGGCGTCGACATCCGCTTCTGAATACATCTTCATTGTCTCTGTTCCTCGAGTAATGCAAGTCAAAAAAAACCCCACAATCCGTGGTGGATGCGGGGCTTACGATTTCCGTTATCAGGATACGCGCTACCCGCCGTGTCTCCCTGTAAGAAGAACGAGCGCGTGCTGCGAACCGAGCAGCTCGGGTCGGGTAATCCGACAGGCGCGCAAATTGATCATGCAGCGCATCATGTTGCAAGCCCAGGTGGATGTCAACTCGTCTAAATTCAGTTACTTGTGTTACTAAGACGACCCGTCGATCCCCGCGAGCGGGACTTTTTGAAATGGCTATTCACTCTTCGGCACGCCGTGCACATGGTGATCGTATTGCCCTGCAAACGACGCATCGCGGTGCTTTGGCTTTATGTTGCAGTTGGGCTGGCGATCCACGAGTCTTATGTTATTCTTGCCGTCCAGAGCTTCAGGACCTGAAGCGATAATGGAAATAATAGGCGGGGAAACCGGTGTGCAGCACGCCGGGTGGCCAACAACGAGCAGAGATCATAAAAGGTCCGAGATTTTATCGCCGCGGCGAAGGTGGAGAGGGCCGCGAGCGCAGGCAGGATCGCTTTGGGCGATGCCTGTCTTCATTTGTGCAGGTATTGAGCAAATACGTTGCATCCCTCTCCAAAAACAATTAGACAAAAAACGACCTTTAAGGAGCGTCCATGAAACGGTGCATAAGCAGCAGCCGGCGTGTGAGCATTGCAGTATTCGTGACTGCGGTCATCACCCTGTCAGGCAGCGTTTTCGCCCAATCCGTCGATCAGGTCTTGCAGGCTGAGCTACGGCGGTTAAACCTGGCTCAGCAATCCCAGGAACGGATCAACAATATCGTTGAGGGAACCCGTTCGTTGGAAGACCAGTACCGGGCTATAAATAAAGAAATCGACGGCCTCAGGGTCTACAACCGCCTCATGGTTGCGCAGACCGATGGACAGAAGTCAGTCCTCGAGGATATTTCCCTGTCCATGGACCAGGTCGATGTCATCAACCGGCAGATCTTCCCGCTGATGGAGCGAATGATCGATGGCCTGGAGCAATCGGTTGCCCTGGACGTTCCTTTTCTCATGGAAGAACGTACCGAGCGCATCGAGAACCTAAAGGACATCATGGAGCGGTCCGATGTGAGTGTTGCCGAGAAATTCCGCAAGGTGATGGAAGCATTCCAGATTGAAATGGACTTCGGCAGCACCATCGAGCCCTACAAGCAGTCACTGACGCTCGAAGACGGCACGACCCGTGACTACAACATGCTGCGAATCGGCCGTGTCGGTCTTTACTTCCAGTCCGAAGACACCAACATCACCGGCCGGTGGGACAACGAATCCCGTCAGTGGGTAATGGACAACAGCGCGCGCAACGAGGTTCGCAAAGGCCTTCGTATCGCCAATCAGTTGATCGCACCGGAACTGATCCTGGTGCCGGTTAGCGCTCCGACGGAGGCACAATAATGAAACGCATCACAACAATTATTGCCGCCGGCCTGCTCGTATTCGGAGCGGGAGCCGTTCAGGCGCAGGACGACGCGCGCAGCATGCAGCAGCTTCTCGAGCTGATCCAGCAAGGCCAGGCACGTGACTCACAGGAAGCGCGTCAGCGCGAAGCGGATTTTGCAAGGCGCAAGAACGAGCAGCAGAACCTCCTGAACCAGGCACGCGCCGAGCGCAACCGCCAGGAACGGGAGAGTGAGAGGGTCGAGCAGCTGTTCGAGGACCAGCAAGCGGAAATCGTTGCAGCCCGTGCCGCTCTCGATGAGCGGCTCGGCGCATTGAAAGAACTATTCGGCGTGCTGCAGACGGTTGCAGGCGACGCGCAAGGTCGTTTCGCGAACTCGCTGACCAATGTTCAGTTCCCGAATCGCGAGGATTTCCTGGTCGAACTCGGCAGCAAGATGGCGGGCGCAAGTTCGCTGGCGTCCATCGAGGACATCGAGCGGCTCTGGTTTGAGCTGCAGCGGCAAATCACCGAATCCGGCAAGGTTGTTCGATTCGAGCACACGGTAACGCTGGCGAATGGCGAAGAAACGCAAATGCCAGTCGCGCGGCTCGGCGCATTCAATCTGGCGGCACCGGTTGGATACCTGCAGTACGATACGAGCACCAAGCGTGTCAGCGAACTGCAACGGCAACCCGAGCAGTCCCGCTATACCAACTCTGCGAAGGATCTCGTTGCGGCGCAGGAGTCGGCGGTCACTTTCGGCGTCGACGTCACTCGTGGCGGCATCCTCGCACTGCTGGTCGAATCCCCGACGATCAAGGACCGCATCAACCAGGGTGGAATCGTGGGTTACTGCATTATCGGCCTCGGCATTGTGGGTCTGCTGATTGCAATCGTGCGGTTCGTCGGTCTCTCCAACGACAGTCGCAAGGTGGCCGCGCAACTCAAACGCGACTCGGCAAGTACGGACAATCCACTCGGTCGTGTAATGGCGGCGTACGAGAGCAACAGGGGTTCCGATACCGAGACTATCGAGCTGAAGCTAAGCGAAGCGGCCTTGAAGGAAATGCCGGGTCTAACCAAGGGCCTGCTGCTCATCAAGGTCATTTCGGTCGTCGCGCCCCTCATGGGACTGCTCGGCACCGTTACCGGCATGATCAAGACCTTCCAGGTCATCACGCTGTACGGCGCTGGCGATCCGAAGATGATGGCTGGCGGCATCTCGCAGGCACTCATGACCACGGTCCTTGGACTGGTTGTGGCGATCCCGATGGTACTGCTGCATACGATCGTCAGTGGCCAGAGCCGCAAGGTCATCAATATTCTCCAGTCGCAGAGCGCGGGCCTCGTTGCCCGGCATTCAGAGGCTTCGCACTAGGAGAAGTATCATGCTCTGGCTAACTGACAGTTTCGAGGCCATCCGCGACTTCATGGAGCTCGGTGGCCCCGTTTTACGGTGGATAGCCGTCGTGATCTTCCTGATGTGGGTTCTCATCGTGGAGCGGATTCTTTATTTCCGCACCTCGATGAGGGCCATGTCCCAGAAGATTCATGACGAGTGGGAATCGCGGTCCGAGCGCCGTTCGTGGAACGCGCACCAGATACGTGAGCTCCTGGTTTCACAGTTCAGTATTGATACCAACAAGAATATCCCGATGATCCAGACGCTCGTTGCGCTGTGCCCCTTGCTAGGCCTGCTCGGTACGGTGACGGGAATGATCAGCGTGTTCCAGGTAATGGCGGTATCCGGATCCGGTAACGTTCGGGCCATGGCGGCGGGCGTGTCACAGGCAACCGTGCCGACGATGGCAGGAATGGTGGGCGCACTGTCCGGCGTACTGCTGGTCACGTTACTCAGCCGGCGTGCGCAGCGTGAAGTGCATTTCCTGGAAGACTCGCTGACGATGGATCACTAGAGGAAGACGACAATGCGCAAACATGATTTTTCATTTGGCGCCGGAGATGAGGAAGAGAACGAAATCAACCTGACTCCGATGCTCGACGTCGTGTTCATCATGCTGATCTTTTTTATTGTCACGGCCTCGTTTATCAAGGAAGCGGGCATCGACGTGAACCGGCCTGATGCGCCGGTTACGGAGACCAAGCCCGAAGACGCGAACATACTCGTAGCAATCACGGCCGACGATCAGATCTTCATCGATCGCCGCTTGATCGACCCACGGGCTGTGCGCGCCAATATCGAGCGCCTGCATTCCGAGAATCCTGAAGGTTCGGTAGTGATCCAGGCCAGCAAGAAGTCGACGAACAAGATGCTCGTTTGGGTGATGGACGCATCCCGTCAGGCCGGCGTTTACAATATCTCGATCGCGGACAGCTCGACCTGAACGGGTTGACTGGCTGACGGCTCGGCATATCAACACAGGATAAAGCCATGCGTAAAGACAAGATGCTCGGTGGCGAAGAGGAAGAGAACGAGATCAACCTGACGCCAATGCTGGATGTCGTGTTCATCATGCTCATCTTCTTCATCGTTACAGCGTCCTTTATCAAGGAAGCCGGGATCGATGTGGATCGTCCGGATGCGCCCTCGGCCGAGTCGCAAGACGACGCCGCGATCCTGATTGCGATCAGCGCGAACGACGAGATCTGGATCGACCGCCGCGAGACTGAGCCCAATGCGGTGCGCGGGATGATCGAGAGGCTGCATGCCGAGAACCCGAAGGGGTCGATTGTCATCCAGGCTGACGAGGAATCGACGCACGAGATTCTGGTTATAGTCATGGAGGCCGCCAAACAGGCCGGAGTGACGAACGTGGCGATTGCCGCGCTCAACGATTAGGAACAAATGGGGCAGGGCACTGGTCTCATAAAGAGGAGAGTTGAACGATGTATGGCCGATACGCATTTTCGATCGTAATCGGAGTCGTGGTCACGATGAGCCTGTTGTTCCTGATGCAGGTGCTCATTGCGACGGGCAAACAGGCGCTGACCAAGCCCAGGGACCGCGCCAAGCTCGAGTTTGTCCGGGTGAAGCGCAACGAAGCGCTGAACACGGAAGACTTCACGCCCGAGAAGCCGCCGAAGCCGCCCGAGACGCCGCCCGAGACGCCGCCGCAGGATATGGACAACATCGACCCGACGGCGCCTACCATCAACGTTGCGCCGCCATCGGTGGCGGCCGAAACCTCTATCGGCGGTCCTGGCGGCATGAATATTGCTGAGGGCGATTACCTGCCCATTGTTCGCGTCGCACCAGTGTATCCGGCGCGAGCATTATCAAGAGGTCTCGAAGGCTACGTCGACATGTCATTTACGGTGACAACGACGGGAACGGTCAAGGATCCGCTTGTCATGTTCTCGACGAGCAGCCTTTTCGAGCGTGCTGCGATAAGGGCGGTGCTCAAGTTCAAATACAAGCCTCGCGTCGTCGACGGTGTGCCGGTCGAGGTGCCCAACGTCAAGACACGTATCTCCTTCCAGATCGAGGAATAGGTACCATCGGATACCTGGCGGGATCAAACGAGCATTAGGAAACAGTTCGCTATGAGCAAATTGAGCCGAATAACCCCGAAAATTCTTCTCGCTGCAATGGCGACGGTGTTCGTCGCCGGCAGTGCGTTCGCGCAGGACGACGAACGTGCGGAACGCGATGCGCAAAAGACCAAGCAGGCACAAGCGGTCAGCAAAGATGTCTATGACAAGATCCAGAAAGCGCAGGAACAGGTCGATGCGAAGGACTACCAGGGTGCACTGCGCTCTCTGAACAACCTGTACAACCCCGAAAAACTGACAGAGTACGAGCAAGCTAATGTGCTCAACTACATCGGTTTCGTCTACTACAACATGGATGATGTTCCGAACGCGATCAGGACCTATGTGAAGATGCTCGCGATACCCAGCCTCGAGCCACAGATGGCGAAGCAGACGACGTACACGCTGGCCCAGCTCTACACCATGGAGGAGCAGTATCAGAAGGCGCTGCAGACGCTCGACAAGTGGTTTACGCTGGAAACCAACCCGGCACCCGAGCCCTTTGTCCTCAAGGCTCAAAACCTCTACCAGGTGCAGCGCTACAAAGACATGATCGAGCCGATCCAGAACGCCATGCGTGTCGCGCGAGAGCGGGATAAGCCCGTAAAGGAAGACTGGTACGTGCTACTGAATTTCGCGTACTTCCAGGACGAGGACTACAAGAACGTTCGCGACATCCAGAAGATTCTCCTCGAGAACTGGCCCAAGAAGCGTTATTGGTTCTCGCTTGCCGGGGCGTACACGGAGCTCGGCGAAGACAACAACCTGATCGCCGCTTACGGCGCTGCGAACGACCAGGGCATGCTGGAAAAAGAGTCCGAGTTCGTGACCATGGCGCAGCTCTACATGCAGGCAGATGTTCCCTACAAGGCGGCAACCTTGCTCGAGACAGAGATGGAATCGGGCCGCGTCTCCAAGAGCGCAAAAAACTACCGCCTGTTGTCGCAGGCCTGGATGCTGTCGCAGGAAGATCAGCGTGCGGTACCCGCCCTCAAGGAAGCCGCAAGGCTGAGCGACGACGGTGAACTCGACGTACGCCTCGGCAATACGTATCTGAACCTCGGCGATTACGACGAGTGCATCAACTCCGTACAGTCGGGTCTGCGCAAGGGTGGCCTCAAGAATACGGATAATGCGCGGATCTCTCTCGGGATGTGCTTGTACAACAAACGCCGCTACCAGGCAGCCATCGATGCCTTCCGTGCGGCAGCCAAGACACCTCGTTCCCGCAAGATTTCCCAGCAGTGGATAGCGGTGATCAATGCCGACGTTGAGCGCAACGAGCAGATACGTCTTGCCCAGGAAGCGGCGAACAAGAAACGTAAGGAAGTCGAGGCTCGCCGCCAGCAGGCTGACCGCGTCTGACCGGCTGGGCGCGCCATCGCGGCGCCGTTACGACCTCTGAACCAAACGGGGGCGTTGACCGGAGAGGGTCAACGCCCCTATAGTTCGCGGCTTTGAAAATGGACAGCTGAGCCTGATGCCCAGAATTACGTATATCTCCCCTGACGGGATCCGCAAGGAAGTCCAGGTCGAGAACGGCTACTCCGTAATGGAAGGCGCCATCAACAATAACGTCGAAGGCATCGTTGCAGAGTGCGGGGGCGCATGTGCCTGCGCCACTTGCCACAGTTATATCGACGAAGCCTGGCTCGACAAGATTCCACCCATGGATGACATGGAAGACAGCATGCTCGATGCTGCCTTCGAGCGTAAGCCAAACAGCCGGCTTACTTGCCAGATCGAGGTGAACGATTCACTGGACGGCCTGGTCGTTCACGTCGCCGAGAACGACTACTGACTCTTAGTCAAAAGAGCCGCTCCGATGCCTTTTTCTACCGCAGGCCGGTCTCCAGCCGGCCGATCACCATACGCTGAATCTCGCTGGTGCCCTCGTAAATTTCCGTAATTTTCGCATCGCGAAAATAGCGTTCGAGAGGCAGCTCCTTGCTGTAACCCATGCCGCCATGGATCTGGACGGCCTGGTGGCTTACCCACATAGCGGTCTCCGACGCAAATAGCTTGGCCATGCTCGAATTGAGGGTATTTTTCTGACCGGTCTTTTTGCATTCGGCCTTAGACCATGCCGCCTGCATCACGAGCAGCCGCGATGCTTCGATGCGCATGCGCATGTCGGCGAGCTTGTTCTGAATTGACTGGAAGCTGCCGATGGCGGCACCGAAAGCCTTGCGTTCGCGTGAGTATTCCAACGACGCTTCGTATGCGGCCTGCGCGATGCCGAGCGACTGCGCCGCGACGCCGACGCGGCCAGCGTCCAGCACAATCATTGCAATCTTGAATCCCTGGCCCTCGTCACCGATGCGGTCCTCGACGGGGCAGCGGTAGTTTTCGAGTTCGATCTCGCAGGTTGCCGAAGCCCGGATACCGAGTTTCGGTTCCAGCTTGCCGCGGAGATAGCCTTCCGCTTCAGCATCGACTACGAAGGCGCTGATACCGGCCGATTCGCCGTCGGCACCGACGGTTTGCGCAAAAAATACGACATACTTTGCCACCGGACCTGAAGTGATCCAGGATTTCTTACCGTTGATCGTGTAGTAGCTTCCATCTTCCGAGAGTACGGCTTTCGCCCTCATCGAACCCGCATCGGAACCCGACTGCGGCTCGGTCAGCGCATAGGCGCCATTCACTTTGCCGGAGGCGACCGGGACCAGGTATTTCTGCTTCTGCTCCTCGGTTCCGAATTCGAGCAGGGGCACGCCGAACAGGGAATTGTTGACCGAGACGATGGTTCCGTGGGCCGCATCCGCGGCAGAGATCTCCGCCATCACGAGTGCGTAACTGACGGGGTCCAGACCGGAGCCACCGTATTCCTCGGGAATCTCGATACCCATGAATCCCAATTCAGCCGCGGCCTTTATCGTATCCACGGGAAACTCGCCGCTGCGATCAAACTCCGCAGCAACCGGCGCAATTTCGTTTTGGGCAAATTCGCGAGCTGCGTCACGAATCATTTGCTGATCTTCAGTGAGTGAAAAGTCCATGGCTCCTCCTAATGCAGCGCAGCATTATACGGCCTGGACCCCACCGGCGACATTGTTGCATTCCGAAACAACACGATCGAGCATGACTACTGCGCTTTCAACGATTATCATCCCGGCTCGAAACGGGCCGATTGACGGCCTCGGCACGCGAGCAAACCAGGAGAACTGAATGACCATTCAAGCAGGAAACAAGATGCCGGGCGGCACGTTCGGGGTTATGACCGATTCCGGCCCCGGGGCGATTTCAACGGACGACCTGTTTTCGGGTAAGAAGGTGGTACTGGTTTCCGTACCGGGGGCATTCACGCCCACCTGCTCGATGAATCACCTGCCTGGATTCGTGGACCACGCGGATGAAATCCTGTCGAAAGGCGTCGACACGATCGCATGCATGGCGGTCAACGACGTATTCGTAATGGATGCCTGGGGCAAGGACCGCGGTGTCGGCGACAAGGTCATGATGCTCGCTGACGGCAACGGCGAGTACGCCCGCGCACTGGGCCTCGAAATGGACGGCACCGGCTTCGGCATGGGTATTCGCGGCCAGCGCTTCGCGTTGATCGTTGACAATGGCACCGCAACTCACGTGGGGGTTGAAGCACCGGGTCAGTTCGAGGTCAGCAAAGCCGAGGCGATTCTCGAAAACCTGTAGCAGATGAAATTGCGGCGCCCGCGAGGGCGCCGCCAATTTAATCCAATGCCTCGGTCAGCTCGGGCACGACGTTGAAGAGGTCGCCCACCAGGCCGATGTCCGCCACCTCGAATATCGGAGCTTCCTCGTCCTTGTTGATCGCGACGATCGTGCCTGCGTCCTTGATCCCCGTCAGGTGCTGGATAGCGCCGGAGATACCGATCGCAATGTAGAGATCCGGCGCGATAATCCGCCCGGTCTGACCTACCTGCATCTCGTTCGGCACGTAACCGGCGTCGACCGCCGCTCGCGACGCACCCACACCGGCTTCGAGTTTGTCCGCGAGCTTGTAGATCAGGTCGAAATTTTCCTCGCTGCCGAGGGCGCGGCCACCGGCCACGACGCGCGACGCCGATTGCAGGTCAGGCCTGTCAGACTTGCCGGTTTCGCTCGCGATGAAGCGTGTGTGATCCGGGATATCGGCAGAAACGTCCACGGCGTCGACCGGAGCCGAGTTACCGGCACCGACTGCACGGAATGACGCTGTCCTGATGGTGGCAACCACCGGCACTCCAGCCGGTGCCTCGACGGTAACTACCGCACTGCCGGCATAAATCGGTCGTTTGAATACCCGCTCGCCTTCGACGCTCATGATGTCGCTGATCTGGTTGACGCCGAGGAGGGCAGCCACGCGCGGCATCAGGTCCTTGCCGAAGGTCGTGGACGGGCCGAAGATATAGTCGTAACTGTCAGCCATCGCGACAATTTGCGGTGCCAGTACGGCGGCCAGAGCACCGCGGTTTGCGGTGGCTTCGTTGCTGAGTACGCGGCTGACCGAATCCAGACTTGCCGCTTGCGCCGCTATTGCGCCGGCGGATTCCGCAAAAACGGCAACCTCGATCTCGGCGCCGGAGATTTCCGCCGCACAGGCGACGCACTTCGCAGTGCTCGGGTTCAGGCTCGTGCCGTCGTGCTCGGCGATCAACAGTACCTTGGCCATTACAGTAATCCTTTGTCGTTCAGGGCGCCGACGAGGCCGGCAACGTCGTCGACCATGATGCCCCGTTCACGGGCGGCCGGCGGTTCGAAGCCGGTTTCGGCAATCGCCGGGCTGTCCGGCACCGAGAGCTCAGCCAGCGGTATCTGATCGAGCGGTTTTTTCTTCGCTTTCATGATGTCCGGAAGCTTCACGTATCGCGGCTCATTGAGGCGCAGATCGGCGGTTATTACGGCGGGCAAATCTACCTCGATCACGTCCAGACCCGCGTCCACCTCGCGCGTTACGCGCACGCTGCCGCCGTTGAACTCGAGTTTCGATGCAAAGGTCCCCTGCGGCCGG
>Ga0224503_10000298_pt1 | contig 14898 bp, 24 predicted proteins | sample SF_Oct11_sed_USG_2_FD_169106 | JGI IMG/M metagenome (GOLD analysis project Ga0224503, IMG submission 169106) | Sediment microbial communities from San Francisco Bay, California, United States - SF_Oct11_sed_USGS_21 | ecosystem: Environmental > Aquatic > Marine > Sediment | place: USA...
ATGACCATCAAATGTAGGGAGTGTAACGTAGTGGTGGATCTTACAGGAAAATGCCCAAAATGCGACAACCAAGTATTAGGCATCTCTGGAAACGCCAAAATAACCATATCAAAAGATGATACTGAGGTACGATTTCAGGCATGAGTCCCCTAGACTTTGCCAGAAGAGCAAGAGACCCAACATTCACCATAACCATAGACAACGCCGATTTCAAGATCAACACCCACTACAAGAAGACTATCATCGAAATCCTTACCGTCTTTGACAACTTTAGTCTGGGGGAGAGGGAAGAATAAGCGAATCAGAATTTTATTTTGATTCTATTGAATATGGCCAGAAATATTTCTGCAAATGTGGGCATTCGTTAAATTGGCATACTGCTGGGTACTTTGAACTTAATCGCCGTGATGGGGGAACCGTAATTGAACCCCCCAAACACAGATTTTGTTACCAGCCTTGGGATGACTCTTGTAAATGTGAAAGTTTTAGGCCAATTAATGAGGTGAGAGAGGAATGAAAGTATTCTCAAACCCTGACAAGAACGCAGGCTTTGCATACGGGGCGGTATTTGTCACATGGGTAATGATAGCACTGTATATAATCACGGAGGCGTTGGGGATACTATGAGCTACATCCACTCAAAATACTGGGAGGACGCAGATTTCGGACAAGAATACAAGAGAGTCCCAAGAAAGAAAGAATGTACTTGTCAGCAATGCATGGTGGATCCCATTAGGAGTACGATACAATCATGAATAAATCAATGCTAGAAACAAGAAAGCGCATGCTAATAGAGAAGCTGGAAGACGAGGACTATCTGATACCCTCATATGAGAAGCAAAGGAGAAAAAGATATGAACATTGACATAAACAAATCATTCATTGGAGGTATGATATCTGGAATCATACTGGCTACTATAGCTGCAGGATTCGGATATCTAGTGTATCTGCGATGACTAACTGTGTTCCTTGGGTTTCTGAGTGGAGGATAACGGATTCTAGTAAATTAGATAAAGATCATGGGTGGCATTACAAGATTACAAATGGGGGTGTTTATTCCACACGCCGTACTTATGAAGAAGCTAAAGAGGCACTGATTGAGAATATTGATTTTGAAATCCACAGATATCGGATAGGGTTAATGACCTGCCCCTACTGTGGAAGACAGTTCTCGAGGCATTCTGGCAGTAGGTCTTATGAGCACTGTCTATGCAACTTGGCAATTCAAAAACATAACCGTGAGGTTAGAACATGAAACCCAACTGTGAAAAATGCGGTTGTGAAGACCTCGACATGGGCATAGACAGATCACTTCGCTGCACCAAATGTAATCATATAATGCAGGTCTTTGGCAGGTACTATGATGTATCAGATATAGAGAAACTGAAATAGCCACGGCTAATCTCACAATATCACTTTTAATACTTGGTCATAAAACTGAATTTATGGACATATTCGGTCTATCGCCAATAATTGCTGCGATTGCAATAACTGGCATCGGCGTTGGTGTACAGGTAGGATTGGGATTCTTACAGAGCACAACTGCATTTGACCCCAAAAAACTAATTGCATCTGCCATCATCTCGGTGTTTGCAGCATTCGGAATAGTAATTCCTGTTCTGACGGCATTGCCCGAAGACATTGACCAGCTTACACAGCTATCCGTGTTTATCGGAACCATTGCAGCAATAGCAGGTATTGACCAACTTGTGAAAAACACAGGTGCATCAATACTCAAGAAAAAGTCTAAGGTGTCTTAGCACCCTTTTTTTACTAATCAATTATTAACTATAACACATTCCCATGTTTGGTAATGGTGGATCTAAATGAGACCCTTCAGATTCTGCTGGGGTTCATTGGCATTCTCGGTGCCGTTATAGCTGTATTCCAGTGGAAGATAAAGCAGATCAAACAGGATGCAAAGGACGGCATATCCTCACAAAAGGACATACAATCCAATCAAAACCACATTAAACAGGTAGACGAGGAACAGTTAGCAATGGCAATAAGGTTGTCAAATCTAGAAAAAGATGTGGCAAGACTCCAGGGAGAATTCTCACAGCATGTAAGGGAGCAGAAGGAATGAGGAACAAACAACTCCACACAGTAGCAATAATCCTGGTAATATCCATCGGTATCATTCACTTTGGAATCATGCAGAGCGACTTTGAGGATCTGGGGCTATTCTATAACATCTCAATAATGATATCCCTTGCGGTAGTAATAGTAATGTCGGCAATAATCTATCAAAAGTATGCCAAACAAAGAAGACTCAGTATACTATTCCTATTTTTGACATTAGCATATGTGTCGTATCTGTTCGGCGAGATCGGCTGGTTCGTATTTGAGAATGTGTTCTTTGAGTATCCCTATCAGACAGTGGCCGATATCGGATTCTTCTTTGACTTTGTGTTTACTATCATATTTCTAATAGCTGCAATTAGGCTCTTCTCCAAGCTCACAAGATACGACATAGGTGCAGCCTCGTTAGTAATGTCTGTAATTATAGCGGGTTATCTGGTGTTCTCCATTGATGCAGAAACTGAAACCTATGACCTGCTGTTTGGATTGATATTCATCATAGCATCCTCAGCAGTATTCTCATATTCTATAATAGCAATGAATACATTCTGGCCTACCAAAGTCCACATATCATGGGTGATAATAGCGCTGGCCTTCATGGTGTCTACAACAGCTGACGCACTGTACTACACCACAGAGAACATCGGGGTGTACACCTACGCGGATCCTTCCAACACACTATGGATAGTCAGTAACGCTTTACTAGTATACGCGTTAATCCTGCATAGAAGAGTGTTATAGTTATGAATCCAGACAAGGCCCAGTGAATACACACCGCTCCACCCACTGGATGGCCGCTTGATTATCTTGAATCTGTTTTCCCTGTTCTTGTGTCAGTGCATGAATTCCAGCGTGTGCAAACAATGCGTCATGGTTTGATTGTGTGAGCCGGAGCTCCTTGTTCTCTAACTCCAGTCTGTCGATTCTATCCTCCAGAGCCTCCACCTTGTCGTCAGTAATCCCGACGTTTGAAGAACTGTAAAAGAGTCCTCCTCCTGTCACGATAGCCACCACAACGTATATGCTCAGATTCTTTGGAACCTCTATGCTCATAAATACGGTAATTTTTTAATAAAATAAAAGCAATTAACCTCATTGGATCTCTTTCCCTTTACCTGCTGTTTCTGTGGCAAGTCCTTTGGGAAAGACGTAATTAGTTTAGGTTCCCATATAGGAAAGATACATGACCCGACTAGGGACAAAACGGATACTTAGCAGATACAACAAGAACTACATGGATCAGCTAAAATGCCCGTGGTGTGTCGACTCTTTCCAGAACAAACAAATCCTAAGAGACCACATGGAGACACAGCATGGAAAGTAGCTGGGTCTGTCTGGAGTGCGGAACCATCAATGACGAATTCCTTGTAAGATGTAGGAGATGCACCCTAAAGAGGCCATGACGTATTTCAACCAGATGGAAAAGGACAAAGACTACAAATACTGTACCAAGTGTAAGAAATACGAACCGGAAGAATATGATTGTGACGAATATCGTAAACTATAAAACTAAACAGTACTTTATTAGTAACAAGGTTGCGAAAATCTAAGGAAGAGCGAATCCGTCAGCTCAACACACAGATAGAGAACTTCAAGAAAGCCATCTGCGACCCCGACAATTTTGAGTATGACATATACAATTCCCCCCAGCCAAAGGCAGACGGTATAAGAAAATGGGGATATGCACTGGAAAAATTACACATTCTAGGAGTATATGACAAACCAATATGGACAATCTCAGCCCACATCAGGGCGGAACTAAAATCAATGGGGCTAGAAAAAGCAATCGTCCATGCTATACGATCACTCCCATTTAAATACAAGGATCCCTCAAAGATACGTGCTGAGCAACTAATTACCTATGATTACAGCTGCGATCTTCATGAGCGCAAATTGACCAAGGAAGAAATCACTAAAGAGAACCAGCCTTATATTGATCTTATCAACGCAGACATCGAACTGTTCCAGGCATTCATCAAGAAGCTGGAAACAACAGAATTTCTAAGAAACATACCTGACATTGAGTTTAACGAGTACCGCACCAGGAGCCAAGGCATGAACACGCTAGTAAAGGAATCCTGGGATAAACGAGAAAAGATACTCCCATCACAACAACACTTGTTACTATTCGCACGTACACAAGCCACCAAAAGTGACATGTTCAGCAAATACATGCGATACGCAAGAGACATAATCACCATGACATCCAAGCAGGCGGTACGATTTGCCTCAGGCAGGGTAACCAAAGGCGAGCTACTCTATGAGCCAAAGAACCGTCCAGAGGCAAGGCAGGCAGGATTCTATGGAGTCCCCTGTGACGAGTGCGGCTCCTGGAGGATTGACCACAAGTATAACCCAGAACCACCAGACTCACAACCAGACGAGGGGGGAAGGAACATGCTGTTCTGCTATGCATGCAAATCATGGCAAAACATAAAGACCGAGCCACTAATGAATAAGGTAATATGATAAAATACTTCCAATATTTCGATAACAATCCTACCCTTGTACTTATACACACTGAATTCTGTGTCCCTCATTGGGAAATCTTAAGAAAGAAAATAGGAACAATCCACAAAGATGATCACCGTCTACGAAACGCAAAAGGGGCATTAAGATAAAATGAGTATCCCATTTGACGTATATCCACCTGACCACGATATGCCAGAACCAGAAGAGGAATGGTATGATGAAGAGTAGTTACACGGTATCATATTACCGACGCGGAGACTATAGCACTGAATTATATGTCGAATATGGGAAGTATACAGTCTACGTAGAGGTATTGAAGTGAAAGGACTTTGCCCAAAATGCAGTTCTGAGAATCTAAGACTATGTCACAAATCTAATCTTATGGGAGGCATACAAAACAAAGATCAACTAGGATACATAGATGATGTTGAATGTATGAACTGTCATATGCCAATAAGAATACCTTATCTTGATGACACCCACATACAAGTTTCTATTGGAGATGATGACCCATGAAAGGATTCTGTCATAACTGCCACTCATCCAACGTAGAGATAACCACTACCATAGACGACTTGCCATTATGTGTGCATTGTAGGGAAGACAAGAAATAATATAAACAAGTTCTAGGCAAGAATAAGCATAGAAATGTCACTAAATACCCCTCAACTTGAACCGATTTTACCCACCCTAAAACAGAACTGGACAGACCTGAACAAGGACGGCAGAAGGATGGACAAGATCATACGAAAGTGCATGACAGAGTTTGGAAGGAAAGAGAACAATCACGAGCTAAGAATGGCATACGTGGACAGGGTTATCAAGGCAACGGGGGAAAAACACAAACTGGCTATTACTGTATTGGGCGTAAAGGCAGTACTGGGTGAGGCTAAGAAGAGATGAAGAAATGCATGGATTGTAAAAGAGTATATGATACCAATTATCATGTTTGCCCATTTGAAGGATTTATCCTAAAACATAGAATCGGCGGCCCAGAATGACAAAAAGGCAAAGAATAGCAATTGTTCGCGTCCCAGGGGTAGCAACAGAAACTATTGATGAGTTAGCCTATTATCTAAAAAAGAAGTATCAATCGTCTGATTATGAAATAATAGTAACAAACGAAGATCTATGACATTACAACAAGACATAACACAACTAACACAGTTAAACAAAAAGCCTAGAGAGCAATCACTAGACTTTCCAGAGTATAGAGGGTTATCATTCCAACAGTTCTGGGAGGCACTACCTCACAAGCTAGATTACTATGACTATGAAGAGGAACTCCACAACGACCTAAATGAGACAAAACACCTATGGATCAAGAAATGTGCTGGATTGGGAATTACAGAATTTATGCTCAGGTGGATAGCATGGAACTGCCTGAAGGATGACTCTTGGATGGAAACACAGATAGACATAGGTGTTGTACTGATTACAGGCCCACGATTAGATCTTGCCATTACAATAATAAACCGACTAAAGGCACTATTCCCAGACCTAAAGAAGACAAAGGAGACAGTATGTATCCTTAACGGTGTACGGATTCAGGCGTTTCCTTCTCATCATGTAGCATCAGCACACGGGTTAAACCCCATTGTGATGCTGATGGAAGAGGGTGATCTGTTCCCAGTTAACCAGCAATACGAGGCTCGTGAGGTGGCTGAGCGTTACATCTCCAAAACCAACCCCTGGATCATCTGGGTGTCCACGCCATACCTGCCGGGGGGATTATACCAGGAGATAGAACATGAGCAAGATTCCATATATCGCAAAAAGTTTATGCTATTGGATAGGGCGCTAAAGTCAGGACGCTACACACAGGCAGAGGTGGATGTCTGGGCAAAATCCAAGAGCTTCATGCGAGAGGCATGGGGTGAATATGGTTATGGTGTAGGGGATGTCTTTGTTAACTTTGATGATATCATAGAAGAGTACGATACAAAATACATAGGAGGAAGAGCCGGCACATACGCTGATCCAGGTTTTGGGTCTTCAAAGTTTGGACGTGTGTCAGGAGAGATAAGGGACGGCATAATATACGTCACTGAGGCCGATGAATACGAGAGGTCAGCCCCCTCCATAATGGCTGACACAATGCAAGAGTCTTGGAACCGTCACCAACAGAGCTGCAAGGTAGATGCTGCAAACTCTGGGTTTATCAAGGAATTGACCTTGAGGGGTATCCCTGCACTGGGTGTCGCATTCGGGGAGACAGTACCTGAGACAGAAGGCTCAAACACCACCGTCACGCTAAAAAAGAAACTACCCCTCAACGCCTCGGCAATGGTGGATAGGAAGGTAGTACGTATACACCGCAAGTTCAAGGATCTCATATCCCAGATGCGGGCAGTTACCTTTAACAAGATGGGAGGGATAGACAAGTCAGAACTGCCCTTTGACCTAGTTGATGCCTTTAACATGATGTTGTGGGACATGCAAAGCTTTGACTATTCTTCTATCGGTATAAGATTGGACGGCTCCATCATAGGCGACGACAAACCTAAAAGCAAAAGTGTATCCATAAACACAAGGGTAGTAGAATGACACGCATAAGATATGGGTTTCTCTCAAACGGTAGAACGTGCGTAACTGTTTATCAGAATAGAGACATCATGTTTAGGGAATGGTCAAAGTGAATGATATGGATAGATACCTCCAAGGATACAGACAAGGATACAAAGATCTTGCCAAATTAATTCAGCTTGATGAGGCGTTAAGAGAGTATGTTGGTATCCTGGCTACAGAACCCGCAGAAGACCTAATCCCAATAAAGCAGGTATACCATGATATCAGGAGGATGCTAGGCGATGACGTATAAGGGAAAACACATGGGCACCGAAGGCCTCGGATATTTTCAACCTGATAAGGATGATCCCACTAAGGGAAGATGCAAACTGTGTTATGAGCGCATAGTGTTAGAGAAACGCGGGAAGCCTCCAGGATACTGTGTAATGATAAATGAAGCCGATCACCATCCCCACAAAATAAGCGATAAAGGGTTTACATTGTGTAACCTCTCCAAATCTGTACCAAAAAAGACACGGAAAACATCAGGAAAAATGCCAAAACCTCCTCCAGATACCACAGGGATGACAATAGATGAAATATGAAGAACTGCGTCACCTCCGGCATGCCCTAAGAACTCTAGAGGAATCACTATCCCAGTTAAAGGCACAGCTCAACATGACTGAGGTAACAGTACAGGTAGTTGGGAAGCATATGGACAAAGTTATAAACAGCGATATGAACAGTGAATTATATGGCAATAATCAAAAAGAAGACGAGTACAACTAAAGCTACAACTAAACCCGTATCAAAAACAAACCCAGAATTTGAACTCTTTGAGACATTGGTAGACACAATAAGAAAAGAGGTCAAAAAGACTGTAGATTACAGAACTTCAGTGAATGATGTTTCTCCAGACTCAATATACCATTATACCCACGAAACCATCAAGGGATTAATCAGTGCAAGCAAATGGGCATAGAACATAAACTCCCAACAGACCTGCTAAAGCAAGACCCTACTACGGGTAACTACAAACTAGGCGGAATCGAAATGACCCCAGCTGAGTACGCACTGGCATCATCCATAAACGAGATCAAAGACGAGATAGTATCACTCAAGGAACGAGTATCCAAGGTGGAAGGCAAATGATCATTCAAAGAAGCCACAAGACCACAATCGAACTGCTCATGACAGCATATGCTGAACTATTACAGAGAATCGAGAAAGCGACAGAGACAGTAAAGGAAACCAAAGAGACCCAGACAACATTGGACCATCGTGTATCTACGCTGGTAGACTCTTGGTTTGAAGGAAAGGGTACGATAAACAAGCACATCACCTTTTAGTTCTATTAAAAGTATTTTTATTTAAATGGGTAATGGCATATGGTCTGTACTTATCCCTAGATCAGGATAGATGGTTTAGAGAGAATTTTAGTTCCACTGAGAAACTGACAGGAACAATCTATACGGATATCAACCAGACAAGTGCCAAGGATTTAACAGGATTTACGATTAACATTAGATTGTCTCGCTCAGAGGGGCCAGGTAAGTTCGGTGACTTTTTCAACAAGACGGCCTCTGCAGTAGTCGCAGCCAACGGGACATGGTCTTACGCAGTACAGCGGGGAGAGATGCCTACCAGAGGGTTATACTATGTCACAGCAGAACTGTCTGCAGCAACCACAGACAAGATGTCCACATTGAATCGTGTACAATTATATGTTCTAGAGGGACCGACATCATGAGTATTCTAGATTCCATACGGGAAAGATTCCTAGGTGTTCCCACACCACTAACAGGTGCATTATACGAGGGAGGCAAGGTCCCTGAGGCAAAGATAGTAAAGTCACAGTTCATTCGTGAACAGCCACTAAAGGTCACCTTCCAACAACTGGTTCTATACCATGATGCCACACCCCAGATTAGGCTGCCAGTATCAGCGTATCGTGAACTAATCACTGGTACGGAAATGGTACTCAACTCGGAGAACGAACAGGCAACTGAATTCCTAGATGAGTGGATCAGAAGAACCAACTTTTATGACAAGTTTGAAAACATGGTGACTACACTACTTATCTGTGGCAATTCCATCCTAGAGAAACTATCTGAGAATGATACTGATGACGTATCTGAGGTAGACATGACTACCATTTTTTCAAAGAAGAGAACTCCTGAAGGCGACCTGGAATACTATGAGCAACGCCAGGAGCAGGGCAAAATGGTAAAGCTAGGTGAAGGTAACCTGGAGAGATTCATCGAATTTAATCTAACAAACTATTCAAAACAAGCATGGGGCAGATCATTGTTCTATCCTGCAGCCATTCCCAGAACCACAGGGGAAAGGACTACTCCCCCACTAATCGAGATACTCTGGGCAGCAGAGGACGCAATGGGTGCCATACTGGCCAACGATGCATTCCCTATTACTACAATTACTTATCCTGGTGCCAATGATGACTTCCTTGAGAAAGAGGCTGAAAAATGGAGACGTTACAAGCCAGGAGACAAACGTGTCCAGAAGATAAAGCCGGACATAGAGTTCTTTGAGTCACAGCACTCGGCAGGAAGATACGAGGCACACATAGCTCACCTCGAAAAGGCAATCGAACACGCTTCCCAGTTCCCAACTGATATCATGACTGGGGACTTTACAAGCAGGGCAAGCTCCGAGACAACAGAGAACATCACAATGAAGCTAGTCAGAGGATACCAGCTATACCTGTGCAACAAGCTAAAGTCAGAACTGTTCGAGCCAATCCTAGAACAGAACGGTTTCAACTCCGAAGAGGTACAGCTAGAGGTGTCCTTCACCGCACAGAACATCGTGGAACTGGATCCCGCCCAGGTACTCAGCATCAGACAGAATGGTGACATATCCCGAATGGAGTACCGTGACTGGCTGCGTAACAATACTGGCATGGATCTTGATGCAAAGTTTGACGAGGAACCCGAACCAGATACACAGCAAGACAGTGCAATGCAAAACAAAGTAGACGAATTAGAGTCCAAGATACGTCGTCTGTCTACAGAACAGGCAACCCATGCCAAGATACAGGAGATGAAGGAGACCTTTGATGAGAAACTCTCCATGCTCAAGGAAGCCACAGTAAGCAAAGATAATTCACTTTTTAAAAGGAGGGAGAAAGTATTAGAAAAGTTGTTGGCGGAGGTAGAAAAGATTGGTTAAGTTTCTAATGAACGGTGAGGAAGTAGGCGCGATACAGTTCCCTATTACTGAAGCCGGTACCACATCAAGCACCTCTTTCATGATACAAAACAATACCGAAGACAACGTCGAACTTGTCTTCTGGTCAGACGATGGCGAGATGACTGCAGAATCATACCCAAAGCATCTTGCACCCCATGAGACTAAACCTGCTAAACTGTTATTTTCTCCCAACAAGGAGAGACCTGATGCTTTGCACACGAAATGGGGGTTCCGTGAGCTAATTGGCTGATGCTAAGATTAAGGACATTGTACTGAAAAGCCCAGCAGAGGGGACAGACAAATTCGTTATCAGTACCGCAGCTGATGAAGATAGACATACCACTATAGCCGATATTCGTATTACTCAATCACAAATTACCGATTTATCTTTGGCCAGTACTGACCTTACAGATACGGCAAACATTGCACTTCTTGATGCTGCCAATGAGTTTACCGCCCTTCAGTCAGTTATAGGTGATGGCAGTCCTAACAATATCCGCATTGATAGGTACAATCCTCTGGCAGCTGGTGGTGCAACATACTTTGGACGCGCAGCAGGCGGAACCCTTGCGTCTCCTACGGTTGTTGATGATGGCGACTTGGTCTGTCAACTTAACGGCCAGGTATGGGATGGTGCAGACTTTGAAGGCATAGCATACATAAGAATGAAAGCCGATGGGGCACATGCCTCAGGTGATACCCCTGGACTGTTGGAATTTGCAACAACTCCATCTGGTGCTGAGGATCCAACAGCAAGACTGACCATAAACAATGCAGGACAGGTTCTAGCACACACAGGCCCAATAGTGACAGGTGATGGAACATTTACCAGAACAAATCCAAACATTGTAGTTGATGGTAGTCATTCAACTGCCGCAAACGGCAGAAGTTTTCTTAGCCAAAAATCAATTGATGCCACAGGTACTATTGCCTACGCAGACTTTGATGCATCATCTGCAACAACAGGAACAAACAACTATGACCACATGGTCGGTTTAGAGACAAGACAGACACACGGATCTTCTGGAACACTGGACAGAATGCAGGGGGTGGCCACAATATTTGTACAAAATGGCGGTGTAATGTCATCAGCTCAACATCTTAGAATTAACGATCCTACTGGCTCTGGAACAATCACAGACCAATACGGACTATATGTCCCTGACAAATTATCCAAGGCCACCACCAACTATGCCATATGGACCGCCGACCAAAACGTTCACCGTTTAGGCGGTAACACCGAGGTAATTGGAAGCACTGGAACTCCTCAATTAAGGGTTGTGAGATACGCAAACTCTGCAAGTACCGGAAGATTAGACTTACAGCATGCAAGAGGAACAGAGGCATCACCCCTTATCATTGCTAACAACGATCAGGCAGGATCCATTAGATTCAAGGCATTTGATGGAGATGACACAGGAGACAAGAACGCTGACTTTTTGGAATGTGCAAGTATTACTGCGCTCATTGATGGAACTCCCTCCACATCCTCAATGCCTGCAAGACTGGAATTTGGAACTACTCCCTCAGGCTCCACATCGCCAACCACCCGATTCACTATAGAAGAGAATGGAAACTTAGTCCATACAATTCCAACTGCCACATCAGGCGCAGGGATGCGAGTAGAGAACACTGATGGATATATTGAATTTGTTAACCAGGCAGGAGGAGCAGGTAACTTTGCACCTGCAATCAAAGGTGAACCAGGAACAAGCTCTCATGGATTCTGGATAGGCGGTGAAGTAGCTCCTGCTGATGATACAGGCGTCAACCCGGTTTTACAAATTGATGCCAGACAAAATGATGATACTGCTGTGGATACGCGACCTCTTCTTATTGTTACCAACGCAAGTACAGCCGTATTTAGCATCTCAGCAGGTGGGGACTTTGACTTTACAAGTGGTCTGCTAAACAATGTAGCAGACCCGGTATCCGCACAGGATGCCGTAACAAAACAATACTTTGAGGACAACACCACTGCCTTGCCTTCACAGGCAGCAAGTGAAATCTGGGCTAGAAACTCAGGAGACACTGCAGTGGAATCCACCAAGATCACGACTGCCCATATAGCCAACGGTATTGACGGTGAGCTTATCACATGGGATGCCTCAGGTGTCGCAGCAACAGTATCTGCAGGAACATCAGGACAGGTACTAACCAGTAACGGTGCAGGTACTGCCCCGACATTCCAGGCAGCAGGTGGAGGATTCACTACGGTATGGAAGTCCTCTGATGAGACAATCAACAGCGATACCACTTTAACTGATGATGCTGACTTGCAATTTGCCATAGGGGCAAACGAGGTATACTTTGCAATCCTGAATATACGTCATGTCACTGCTAGCACTCCAGATTTCAAATACGCATTCTCTATGCCTTCAGGTGGCGCTGTATACACCACATATGGTGACTGGTCGACCAGTGTAGAATTAAACGAGCGTGACTTGACAAGTGCGACATCCCAGACATTTTCAGGTGACACTAACATCAATTATATCCAGATACCAGTACTTATCGTAAACTCTTCTACTGGTGGCACGTGTGCTTTCCAATGGGCGCAAAACGTATCAGATGCGGCTAATACTACTGTTAAACAATATTCCTCATTCTCATACACGGAGTTAACATAATGGTACTGGTAAATTATCCTTCACTTGCAGAGGCTGACACAGCAAAACTCAGAACCAGTCCAAACCCATTGCTGGGTTGGGAGCCAAAGGCCACGATAGACAACGGGGATGGCACATTCACAATAGACTGGGCAGATGATGCTGACCCACGAAACTCTCTTAATATCGTGATTACCAAGGTGACCCAGTCATTACGGGACACGTTAGAAAAGAAACTTGCAAGCCAATTCGTTGACATTGAGGATCTTGATGATATAGTAGGTGAGCCAGCTTTTGCTGAGATTGCCGCAGTCGATCACATCACATCTGCTCCACAACAGACAGGGATTAATAGCACTCCGGTAAAGATCAACCAGTTTAACAAAATAGTCAGATCCAAAAACATTACAATATCTGGGCCTGACAACAATCTAACTATACTCTTACCTGGATTTTACAAGATAGAATTCCATTTTTCCATGACAGGCTCAACTAACACTAACTTCCAAGTGGTACCGTTTGTCAATGGCCTGCAAAACGGATTTAATTCGTTTGATGATGACGATATTCGTCATATAGACACTGTAAGGAAGACAGGCACTGCTCCCGGTGATGTAGGTGCAATGAGTGCCAGTGGAATAGCACATCTGGATGCAGGTGACGTTGTAGATCTAAGGGTCACTACAGATGATGTGGCAGGCGCAAACTTTAACGTTATTCGTGCAAACTTTATCATCGCTAGGGTGAGGTAATGACCGAGTATTATGTCCGTACTGACGGTAGTGATTCCAATGACGGGCTGACCAATTCCTCAGGAGGAGCTTGGCTGACCGTCCAAAAGGCAGCCGATACCGTGACAGGAGCTGGAGACAACGTCAATATCCAAGCTGGGACATACAGTGAGGATGTCTCAAGGAATACGGTAGGGGATGGCACAGAGGGGAACCCAATCAGCTTTATTGGGAATAGTGCAACTGTAAGCTCCTTTGAGATACGAGGGGATGACCACATAAAATTACAATCAATCAACTTTAACAGCACATCAAACACTCTGACAGGACAGGTTCACCTACACACTGCACACAGGGCAATTATTCAGGACTGTAGCTTTGTTAATGCCCGAGTAGCATCCATTGCAGGCCGTGGCGTAGATGGCTCCAGAAGCAACACATGTGAAATTCTAAACAATACGTTTGACAAATGTCAGAGATGCATTGTCTGTTATGGAGATGCAGGAGGCGGGGGCTTTACAAACTCTATCGGAAAGTCAGGATGGTATATCTTTGGCAACAAATCCACAGAACTGACCTGGCATGATGATTCAGGTATTAATGATATTGACTTTATCAGATTATTATCAGGTGACTTTCATACAATAAAATCAAATTGGTGTACTGGCAATACATTGGAATCCGTGTATAACCAGTATTACGGCACGCACACAGGAGGAAGCTCAAGTACTGTCATGACAGACAGCACTATTACAATTGGCGGATCTCCAGGAATCGCATATGTAGGAAACACAATCAAGAACCTTACAACCTCTGCAACAGGCACAGTTACCAGCACTACGGCTACAACCATCACATGCTCAGGCGAATTATCTGGTGGTGGAAGAGATAATCTGTGGGCAAACGGTGACGAGTGGACTATGAGTGCCACTCCTCACGTTGATGCTGTCCAGACGTTTAACTCCGGCAATGAGGGCCATCCTGTAAGCGACATACTAATTGAGGATAACATTTTTGAGACAGTAAACACAGGCATTCAATTTTCAAACGCTGGAGATGCATTAAACTCTGACTGGGTTGTAAGAAGAAATGTCATAGCTAATGGATTGGAGATAAAATTCCTCGGCCTTACAAATGGCGGTTCACCATTTAACTGCACAGACATGGACCTGGGAACAAACGTCTTTGAACACAACACCAGTTATACCATGGGGCAGTCCGCGGTCTGGCTTGACTCAGTACTAGATACACATAGGAACAATGTCTATCAGGATGTAGGGTCT
>Ga0224503_10000300_pt1 | contig 14842 bp, 16 predicted proteins | sample SF_Oct11_sed_USG_2_FD_169106 | JGI IMG/M metagenome (GOLD analysis project Ga0224503, IMG submission 169106) | Sediment microbial communities from San Francisco Bay, California, United States - SF_Oct11_sed_USGS_21 | ecosystem: Environmental > Aquatic > Marine > Sediment | place: USA...
GGCGGAGGAAATGCAGGCCGCAACGCAAGACCGGGTTGCGGATGCGGACATCTTCATTGCCGCGGCCGCCGTGTCGGATTATCGGCCGGCCGAAACCTCTGCTCAGAAGATCAAGAAGACGCGCGATACGATAACGCTCGAGCTCGTGCGTTCACCCGATATCCTGGCGTCCGTGGCCGCACTCCAGAATGCGCCATTCACGGTGGGCTTTGCCGCGGAGACCGAGAACGTCCGCAAATATGCGCTTGGCAAGCTCGAAAACAAGAACCTGGACATGATCGTCGCCAATCGCGTGGGCTCCGATTGCGGTTTCGACTACGACGACAACGCGGCAGAGGTCCTCTGGAAAGGTGGTGAAAAGGTCTTCGACAAGATGCCGAAATCGGAACTGGCCGCCGGGATCGTGGACGTCATCGCCGTACGCTTCTTCGAAACGCGGGGCGACGAGATGCAGCCCACGCTATCCATCGTTTCAATAAAAGAATGACAGGGAAAAAAATGATGGGGGGCCGGCCTTGCGACTGATTGAACTCAAGATTCTCGACCCGCGCCTGGGTGATTCGATTCCGCTGCCGCACTACGCGACCGATGGTTCCGCCGGGCTCGATATGCGGGCCTGCATCGATGAGCCGATTACGGTGGAGCCGGGCGCGACGGAACTGATTCCGACCGGGCTTGCGATCCACATCGGGGACCCCGGTGTTGCCGCGGTACTCCTGCCGCGTTCGGGCCTCGGCCACAAGCACGGTCTCGTGCTCGGTAACCTGACCGGGCTGATCGATTCCGACTACCAGGGGCAGGTGTTCATTTCCTGCTGGAACCGCGGATCGCAGCGCTACGAGATTCGGCCAGGAGAACGCATCGCCCAGATGGTGTTCGTGCCCGTCGAGCAGGTGCGATTCCAGGTCGTCGAGGAATTCGACGACAGCGATCGGGGAGAGGGGGGGTTCGGACACTCAGGCACGGCCTGAGCGTTTTCTAGTCCAGGCCTTTCAGGGCCTTGAAGCGATTGATGTCGCCTTCGAAGCGAGCAACCATCTGTTGCTCATTTTCCTGGAACTTCATCAGGTTCTTCTGGTGTCGCCCGATCGTGTCCTGCGTCTCGTTGATGTCGGCGACGAGGTCCTCGTTGATCAGGGGCGCATCGGGATTGTCGCTGTAGGGACGGTACTTCGCTGCGTCCCGCTTCAGCTTGGTCAGCCTGCGCTCGAGATTGCGCAGGTACAGTTCCGTGACGCGCGACTGCGCCTGGAACAGCTCGATGCGGCGGTCGCGATGCATGACAATCTCTTCCACCGACAGGTAGGTCGCAAGCAGCGCCTTGTCGGCGCGAAGCTGCAGCTCCTTCTGCATCTCGAGTTCTTTGGCTTTCGCCTCGGCGACGAGCTGCTCTTCGGTCTTCCGTCCCTCGAGATGATCGACCGTGACGGCGTGCTCGTTGAGCACCTGCTTCGGCAGGTCCGAGTACTCGGGGGGGATGCTGTCGCCGTAGTGAACCTGGCCGTCTTCGTCCACCCACTTGTATACGACTTCGGTCTCGCCAGCGACCGCGGTTAACGACGCAAGCGCGACAAGAAAGCCTGTGGATATCGCGGTTTTAAGCATGGGCCCAAATATGCCATGGAGAGCGTGCCGGAATTGCGACACAGTTCGCTTTTCAGAGCTTAGTGCCAGCCATGCATTCTGTAAACCTATGAATCCTCAAAGTGCGCGGGGCGTCAGGCGGCGACGCCGTAATTGCGGCGGTACTCGGTTACGGGGCCCAGGTGTTCCGCGTAATCCTTTGATTCTTCGAGGATCTCTATCAAATCGTCCAGCCGGATGATGCTCACCACCGGGATGCCCAGTGCGGACGTCAGCTCCTGCACGGCCGACAGTGAGCCCTGGCCGCGCTCCTGGCGGTCCAGGGAAATTGCCAACCCCGCAACACTGGCGCTGTTTGACGTAATAAGGCGATAAGCCTCGCGCACGGCCGTTCCGGCGGTAATAACGTCGTCGACGATCAGCACGCGGCCGGCGAGCGGCGCGCCGACGATGCTGCCGCCTTCGCCGTGCGCCTTCTCTTCCTTGCGGTTGTAGCAGTAAGGCACATCGATGTCGTGCTGTTCGGCGAGGGCGGCTGCCGTCAGTGCTGCGAGCGGGATGCCTTTGTACGCGGGACCGAAGATCACGTCGAACTCGATATCGGAGGCTGCGATGGCCGCAGCATAGAAGCGGCCGACTCTTGCGGCAGCGTAGCCGGTATTGAACAGTCCCGCGTTGAAGAAATAAGGGCTGACGCGGCCGGACTTCAGAGTGAACTCCCCGAAACGCAGTACGCCGAGTTCCAGCGCCAGGTCGATAAATTCCTTCTTGTAGGCTCGCATTTGCTTCGTCCTGCTCCGCGCTTCTGTATCATGGCCGCCTCCGGCCGCGGCGTCGCGGAGTATGCCACACGTAGCGAGTGATGGGACGCTTGCACGCGGTTCCGGTGTCACCTTTATTGATCAATCAGAGAGGGACGGTTTGTTCCGAGTTATCAGCCTCAATGCGAACGGTATCCGCGCAGCTGCGCGCAAGGGTTTCTTCGACTGGATGGCAGAGCAAGACGCCGACGTCGTCTGTATCCAGGAAACCAAGGCGCAGATTCATCAGCTCACCGACGAATGCTTTTCGCCGGCCGGCTATCACTGCTACTACGAGGATGCGGTAAAGAAGGGTTACAGCGGGGTCGCCATCTACAGCCGCCACAAGCCGAAGAAAGTCCTCAGGGGTTACGGCGACGAGGAATTCGATGCGGAGGGCCGGTACATCGAAGTGCAGCTGGGCCGCATCAACGTCGTCTCGCTGTACCTGCCGTCCGGGTCGTCGAGCGAGGAGCGCCAGGAAGCCAAGTACCGCTGCATGGATTCGTTCACCGAACACCTGAGGAAACTGCAGCGCCGGCGCTCAGAGTACGTGATCTGTGGGGACTGGAACATCGTCCACAAGGAAGAGGACATCAGGAACTGGAAGTCCAACCAGAAGAACTCCGGCTGCCTGCCCGAGGAACGCGCCTGGCTCGACAAGGTGTTCGGCGAATACCGGTACGCGGACGCGTTCCGGGCACTCGACCAGGAGCCGGAACAGTACACGTGGTGGTCGAACCGCGGCCGCGCCTGGGATAACAACGTCGGCTGGCGCATCGACTATCATGTCGTCACGCCGGGTCTGAGAGATCGGGTACTCAGAACCGAAATCTACAAGCAGCAGCGTTTTTCCGATCACGCGCCGCTCATCATGGACTACGACTGGGACGATGTCGGCTGAGGTGCAACAGGGTCGCTCGCGGCGGGAGACGTTCAGGGAAGCGATTCTCAACAGGCGTATGCTGATATGCCTCTTCACGGGGTTCACCTCGGGCCTGCCGCTGTATGTGCTCATTCAGCTCGTGCCCGCGTGGCTGCGCACCGAAGGTGTCGGCCTCGCCGAAATCGGCTTCTTCGCGCTGATTCAGTTTCCGTATACATGGAAGTTCCTCTGGTCGCCGCTCATGGACCGTTTTACATTGCCTTTCCTGGGCCACCGCCGCGGCTGGATGCTACTGACGCAGCTGGCGTTGTTTGCCTTCATCGCGACACTCGGCTTCATCAAGCCCGACCTGTCGATCTGGACCGTCGCTTACATCTCAGCGGCAGTTGCGTTTTTCAGCGCTAGCCAAGACATCGTGCTCGACGCGTACCGTCGCGAACTATTGCCCGACGTCGAGCTCGGCCTCGGAAATGCGATTCACGTGCAGGCTTATCGACTGTCGGGGTTGGTGCCGGGCACGCTTGCCCTGATACTCGCCGACCATTTGCCCTGGCATACCGTGTTCATTATCGTCGCCGCATTCATGCTCGTTGGCATCGTAATGACGTTGTCCGTGTCCGAGGCGATCGCGGAGCCTACGCCGCCGCGGACGATACGCGAGGCCGTCATCGAACCATTTCGGGAGTTCCTCGGGAGGGCCGGTGTACAGTCGGCGCTGTACGTGCTTGCGTTCCTGTTTCTCTACAAGCTCGGCGATAGCATGGCGACTGCTCTGCAGTCGCCATTCTTTATCGACGTCGGATTCACGCTGACGCAGATCGGCACTGTCGCCAAGTTCTCGTCCCTGACGGCCGCCATCGTCGGGGGCATGGTCGGCGGTTTGGTCATGGTCAAGCTGCCGATCAATCGTGCGCTGTGGTTATTCGGCCTTGTCCAGATCGTGAGCATCCTGGGTTTTGCGGCGCTGTCCGTGATTGGCCCGAATCTCTGGATGCTCGGCTTCGCTGTCGCTTTCGAGTATCTCGGTGTCGGACTCGGCACGGCGGCGCTGATTGCGTTCATCGCGCGCTCCACCCACGTCGCTTTCGCGGCAACCCAGTTCGCGTTGTTCACGGCACTGGCCGCGACGCCGCGGACGCTGGCAAGTGCCGTTACGGGCGTCATCGTCGAGCAGACGGGGTGGACGAACTTCTTCCTGCTCTGCACGGTGCTCGCCGTGCCCGGGATGCTGTTGTTGTTGAAGGTCGCCCCCTGGAACGAGGATGCCGCGTGATCGCCATGCGCGAGGTGAGAGTCGGCCGTCTCGACGAACTCGACGACCCCGGCTGCCGGGAATTCACGATCGGAGAGGGCGACTGGCCGTTCATGGGCTTCGTGGTCAGGCAGGGCGACGATGTCTATGCCTACCAGAACTACTGCATGCATGTCGGTCACCCGCTGAACTGGGCGCCGGACAGTTTCCTGACGAAAGACAAATCGGCGATCATCTGCGCGTCGCACGGCGCGCTTTACGATATCCGGAGCGGTGAGTGCTTCGCCGGACCGTGCCCGGGGAAGTCGCTGCGCAGGGTCGATGTGGAGGTACGCGACGGCGTTGTTTGCGTCACCGGGCCTGCGAGCCTGTAAGGCGGGATGTTCCGCCGCAGCTCAGATGTTGTCGAGGAACTCCAGCGGGTCGTGGAACCCGGCCGGCATTTCGTCATTGTGCCTGCCGACGTAGTCTTCCGGATCCATGTCGACGGAGCCGGACCAATCCTCCGGCGCGCTGGCCTCGACGAGTAACAAGTCGGGCCAGGATTCCATGTCGACTTCATCGAGCGTCCCATCGAACTGCTGCATTTCCACGGTACCGCCGTCTTCGTCGACTGCGACTACCTCGAACAGCGTACCGTTCGGGCGGCTGAACCACTTACCGATCACGGGGTAGAGTACTGCCATTTTTATTCGCCCTGTCCGTTGTTTAAAAAGCCCCTTGTTTCCTTATATATAGATCACAATTCGCCACTTGCAAGACCTTTCGGCCGATTATCTGCGCGAACGAAGCGCCAGTCCCAGATCCGGTGGCCGCGCTTGAGCCCGCGGCGCTCGAACTTGGTGCCGGGCCGGTCGAGTGGTCTGTCGCCCGAGTGGACGCGCTTCTCGACGCACACGAAGCGGCCGGACTCCCGGACCGCCGCGTCGATGTGCTCGGCATAGTCGGCCCAATCCGTGGCGACATTGAATGAGCCGCCTGCCGACAGGCGCTCCGCCACGGTTTCGAGGAATCGTGGCTGCACGATACGGCGTTTGTGGTGACGTTTCTTCGGCCACGGATCCGGGAAGTACAGGTTGACTCGTGAGAGCGACGCGGTCGGGATCATTGCGTCGAGCACCTCCACGGCGTCATGCCGGATCAGCCGCAGATTCCTGACGTTCGCGTCCCTCGCATTGAGCAGGCAATGACCGATGCCGGGTTCGTGCACCTCGATGCCCAGGAAATCAAGACCCGGATTTTCCGTAGCCTGTTGGACCAGCGTCTCACCATTGCCGAAACCGATCTCGAGCACGACGGGCGCCGCACGCCCGAACAGGGAATCGAAGCGTATCAGCTTGCCGTCGAACTCCACGCCGTATCCCGGCCACAGCTCTTCCAGGGCCCGCTGCTGAGAAGTCGTGAGACGGCCTGACCGGCGCACAAAACTGCGGACGGTTCTGAGACGCGACGGAGAATCCTTACTCGAAGTCATGGCTGCGCATTCTATCGCTTGAGCGTCGAATACAAACAAGAGTAACCTGTTCGGACTGCAGCAAAGCTGCCGGGGGAACGCAATGAAAATCATTACTATTTACAGAAAAACACGCGCTGCATCTGCTGCAATTACGGGGCTGGGCGCAGCATTCTGGGTATCCCTTGCCGCATTTTCGCTACCGGCGACGGCGAGCGCACAAGCACAACAAGGTTCCGCGGGTGCGATGCTCGAGGAGATCGTCACAACCGCGCGCAAGAAGAGCGACGCGGAGAAGGCGCAGGAAGTGCCGGTCGCGCTGACGGCATTCGGCGCCGCGCAGCTCGATGCATTGTTCGTCAAGAAACTCGACGACCTGAGCTACAGGATGCCGAACGTACAGCTCGAGGCCGTCGGCACCTTCCCGGGCGTACAGAACTTTTCGATACGCGGCCAGGGCATCAACAGCTCGATTCCGTCGGTCGACCCGACCGTCGGTGTATTCGTCGACGGCGTCTTCGTGGGCACGACCTACGGCGTCGTGCTCGATACCTTCGACCTGGAAAGCGTTGAAGTCCTGCGCGGGCCGCAGGGTCTCCTGTTCGGCCGCAACGTGACGGGTGGCGCCGTGCTGCTGCGCAATGCGCGCCCCAATGGTGAATTCGGCGCCAAGGTCCGGGTCGGCCAGACGGACGAGGAACAGACGAACGTCGCGGCGGCGATAGAGGGCTCGCTCGTGGAAGACCGCCTGGCCGCCAAGATCGCGGTGCTCTACGACAAGGACAACGGCTACTTCGACAATATCAACCAGACGCTCCCGACGATTCCCGCCGCGGGCGTGTTCCCGGCACCGCACCCGGCGCAGGTTCTTTTCTACGCAGAGCCGGCCCTGCGCAGCCAGGTGGGTGAAATGGAGACCACGCTGGTTCGTCCTACGCTGGTCTGGACGCCCAGCGACAGCGCCGATATCACCTTGATACTCGAGTCCGGCAAGGTGGAAGGAGACGGCGCCGTGTGGGCGAACGTCACCGACCAGCGCGCCGGCACACTGGCGAACTTCTCGACGACGTCCGACGAGATCGGCTTCACGGAGATCGACTGGTACCAGTCCACGCTGGAGGTGAATTTCGACGCCTTCGGCGGCACATTCACCAACATCCTCGGCTACCGCGAAGTCGAAGCCGATTCGGCGGCCGACATCGACGGCACGCTGCTGCCGATATTCTCGGCACCGGGCTTTACCACGCAGGACCAGATCAGCAACGAGCTGCGCTGGTCGGGGCGCTTCACGGAAAACTGGGACGCGACCATCGGCTTTTATTACTTCGACCAGGAGATGGAGTACCGGGAAGGGCGCTATATCTGGCTGCCGCCGACGCTCGCGCCTCCTGCCGGCGCCAACCTGACGGTCGCGCTCGGGGGCGACATGCAGGCCGAGAACTACGGCATCTTCTGGAACAACGATTTCTTTATCGGCGACAGCTGGGTCCTGTCCGCGGGCATTCGCTACACGGACGAGTCGAAGAAAGCGCAGATCATCACTGCGCCTCCCGGCAGCCCCTGCAGGGACGTGGTGACGTTCAACTGCACCTTCGACAATCTTCAGGGCGACTGGGACAACGTCACGCCCAAGCTGGGTGCGCAGTGGAACTTTAGCGACAGCGGCCAGGTATACGGGTTCTGGTCGAAGGGTTACCGTTCCGGTGGCTTCAATTTCCGTAACGCGAAGCCCTTCTTCATCCCGCCGGGCCCGACACGGGAAGAGGAGAACAACACCTACGAGGTCGGGCTCAAGACGGACTTCGCAGACGGCCGCGTGCGACTTAACGTGGCGGCGTTCTATAACGAGATCACCGACATGCAGCGCGAGCTGAACATCGGTGACCCGGACGTCATCGTGTTGCAGGCGACGCTCAATGCGGGCGACGTGACCATCCAGGGCGCCGAAGTCGACCTGATCGCGCTGCTGACGGATACGTTTTCCATCAGCGCGTCGGTTGGCGTGCAGGACGGGGAGTACGACCGCATCGATCCTTTCGTCTTGCAGCTCGAGGCTATACTCGAAGCTGCGGGCCAGCCGAGCACGGTCATCGGCCCCGACCTGCCGCGGCTGGCGCCGTCGAACTACAGTCTTGGCTTCTCCTGGGACATCCCCGCGGGATCGCTCGGCATTTTCAATGTCGCAGGCAACTACAGTTATCGTGAGGGGCATCCGTACAACGACGCCAACACCGAGATCTTCGACGACCAGGAGCGCATCGACGCGAGCATCAACTGGTTCTCGCCGGGTGACAGCTGGTCGGTGTCGCTGTATGGCAAGAACCTGAGCGACGAGGCCAACTGGGGCAACCTGACCTCGATCGCCGGCCTGTGGACGGCGGGTCCCATGCAGAAGGGCCGTTTACTCGGTATGGAAGTGAACTGGCGGTACTGAGTAACAGCAGTAGCGGTACGGAAAAGGCCACTCAGCGAGTGGCCTTTTTCTTGCGCCCCTTTGCGAGACGAGGGTCGGCAGGAAATGTCACGGGCCCGGCCTTCTCCGGCCAGCGACCCTCGATATTGCTGTAGAAGTCCCGGCAGAAATCGAGATCCTTGTGCCAGTCTCCCGACAGTTTCAGCGTCGGGCCAATTCCGATCTGCCGCTTGCCGTAGTCGAGGAAGCCCAGCACCACCGGCACGTCAGCGCCTTCCGCGATGCGATAGAAACCCGACTTCCAGTGGTCCACGCGGCTGCGGGTTCCTTCCGGCGCAAGCCCGAAGTAGAACGAATCGTTCGTCCTGAACATCTCGATGGCCCGGTCAACCGCGGACCCTGCACGCTTGCGGTCCAGGGGAACCCCGCCGAGCGCGCGCAGCAATATATTCAGCGGGAACCAGAACAGCGACTGCTTGGCGAAGAAGTGAATGTCGAGCTGCGCGGCCACCTTGTAGACGAGCGCCCAGAAGCCGTCCCAGTTCGAGGTATGCGGCACCGCGATCACCACGGCACGCTTCTCGGCAGGCAGTTCACCGGCCATCTCCCAACCGCCGATCTTGAGGATTGCCTTTGCGATTGCCTGCAGCATGGTGGTCAGCGATCGTCGCCGGCGGCTCAGGCGTTGGGCCTGCCGGCGAACACGCCGAGGGCGCCGGCCACGAGCAGGCCGCCGCCGATGTAAAGGTTGCCCTGCAGCGTGAGCACCAGGGTGCCGGCGAGCAGGCTGGTCATCGCTACGATCAGCCAGTAGCGCTGCTGGCGCTGCCCCTCGAGCTCCCTGCGGATGCGCTCGATTTCGGCGGAACGCAGGTCGAGCGTCAGGTCACCAGCCGTCGCTCGCTCGGACAGTTCGCGAATCACACCCGGCAGTTCCCGCAGGGCCTGCCGCAGCTGCGGCAGGTTTTCGCGGAGGTCGTCGATCATCGCCCGCGCACCGACCTGTTCGTCCATCCATTGTTTCAGGACCGGCCTCGCCGTCTTGAAGATGTCGAGTTCGGGGTACAGCTCGCGGCCCAGGCCCTCGATGTTGAACAGGGTCTTGTGCAGCAGGATCAGCTGCGGCTGGATTTCCACGTTGAAGCGCTGTGCGACGCGGAACAGGCGCATCAGGACCTGGGCGAAAGAGATCTCCGAGAGCGGCTTGTTGAAGATCGGCTCGCAGACGGTACGCACGGCGGTCTCGAGCTGGTCGATGCGTGCGTCGTCCGGGACCCAGCCGGAGTCGAGATGGAGCTTGGCGATGCGGTAGTAGTCGCGCTCGAAGAATGCGAGGAAATTTTCGGCCAGGTATTGCTTGTCTTCCGGGTTCAGCGTGCCGACGATGCCGAAATCGACCGCCGCGTACTTCGGGTTCTCCGGGTCGGTGACGTTCACGAAGATATTCCCGGGATGCATGTCCGCATGGAAGAAGTTGTGCCGGAAAACCTGGGTGAAAAAGATCTCCACGCCGTTTTCCGCGAGCTTCTCGATGTTGGTGCCGGCCGCGCGCAGGGCCTCCATGTCGCTGATGGGGATGCCGTGGATGCGTTCCTGGACCAGCACCTCGGGCCGGCAGAAATCCCAGTAGATCTCTGGCACGTAGAGCATCTCCGAACCCTCGAAGTTGCGCTTCAGCTGTGCAGCGTTGCCGGCCTCGCGCATGAGGTCCAATTCGTCGATGATCGTTTGCTCGTACTCGGCGACGACTTCGAGAGGTTTGAGGCGCTCGCCGTGCTCCCAGTATCTTGACGCCAGCGCCGCAATCGTTCGCATTACCTCGAGGTCCTGTTCGATCTTTTCGCGCACCCCGGGGCGCAGGACCTTTACGACGACCTCGGTGCCGTCCGGCAACTCGGCGGCATGCACCTGTGCGATCGACGCGGCCGCCAGTGGCTCGCGGTCGAAGCGAGTGAAAACCGTGTCGATGGGTTTTCCGTAGGCGGACTCCAGTATCGCGATGGCCTGTTCCGTGGGAAACGGCGGCACGGCGTCCTGCAGCTTGGCCAGCTCATTGGCGATGTCCGGCGGCAGCAGGTCGCGGCGCGTCGAAATCGCCTGGCCGAACTTGACGAATATCGGCCCGAGTTCCTCGAGCGCGAGGCGGATGCGCTCGCCTTGCGGTGCGCTGCGGTCCCTGCGCCGCGGCGCGAGATAGAAGAAAAAGCGCAGCGGGCGCAGCAAGTGCGTGGCGGATATGAATTCATCGAGGCCGTACTTGACCAGGACCCGCTGGATGCGGATCAGCCTGAAGAACGTCCGCCGCTGCATCATCGCGGGCCTCCTGGCCGGCCGGTCCTTGACGTCCGGCGCAGCATCATCGCGGGGATTCCGCGAGGCGGTCGATTCTTGCTGCCAGCCGGTCGACGTCGTCGCGCAGCTCGTTGACGCGCTTCGAGAACTGTTCGGTCTCGTAGCGGCTCGGCACGTCCCGGCTCTCTTCCTGCAGGTATTCGCGGATGTTGTCGCCCATGATGGAGCGCGTCTGGCGGGCCCATTGCCCGGCCGCTCTCGCAAATTCGCCGAGGCCGTGCGCCGCGGTGTCCCCGATGACCGCCGAGAGCTCTTCTTCGATGTCCGGCCTGGCGTGCGTCAGCAACTGCTGGAATGCCTGCGCGGTTGCGGCATCGCCCGTCAGGTCGAGCGAGCCGTCGCGTATCGAGTCCTCGCCGGCCATCAGTGCAAGCGCGACCAGCGAGCCCGTGATGACGACGTCCGGCTCGCCATCGTGATTCGTGCTCAGGTAGAGGGCATCCCTGCTGAGCTCGAAATAGGCGGAGAGGGCGGTATCGCGCACCCGGATGGCGATCAGCTTGCCGTCGAGCCGTTCGCACAGCTCGCTCGCCCGGGTGGATTCGCGGATGTTGCGGTTGAGCACGCGCGCGATCGGTTGCAGCAGGGTTTCGAGCGGGTTCATCGCGCCGTCAGATCTTGTAGCCGGTATGCAGCGCGACGACGCCGGCCGTAAGGTTGTTGTAGCGGCAACGTTCAAAGCCGGCGTCCTGCATCATGCTGAGCAGGGACTCCTGGTCGGGATGCATGCGGATGGACTCCGCAAGATACTGGTAACTGTCCGGGTCACTGGTAACGAGCTTGCCCAGCAGGGGCAGCACTTTGAAGGAATACAGATCGTACACGGGCTTTATCGCGCTGGACGGCCGCGAGAATTCGAGTATCAGGACCTTGCCGCCGGGTTTCAGCACCCGGTGCATTTCGGCCAGCGCAGCCTCCTTGTCGGTGACATTGCGCAGGCCAAAAGCGATGGAGATCCGGTCGAAGGTATTGTCGGCAAACGGCAGGACCTCGGCGTTGACCTGCGCCAGCTCGACGTTGCCCGCGATGCCCGCGTCAACGAGCCGGCGCCGGCCGTGCTCGAGCATCGCGGCGTTGATGTCGGCAAGCACGACGCGCCCGCGTTCGCCGACGACACGCGCGAACTCGCGCGCCAGGTCGCCGGTGCCGCCCGCGAGGTCGAGGATGACGTGCCCCGGCCGTGCGTTGGCGTGCTGGATCGTGTAGCGCTTCCAGAGGCGGTGCATGCCGCCGGACATCAGGTCGTTCATGATGTCGTAACGGCTCGCAACCGAGTCGAAAACCCCTCTTACGAGGTCGGCTTTGTCGTCGACGGGTACGTCTTTGTAACCGAAGTGGGTGGTTTCGGCGGGCTTGTCGGGGCTGTCCGTGTTGGGCGCCATGGCAGGATATCGTTACTGTTTTTGGCGAGCATACCCTGCTGCTTCGAGCCGGTCGAGGTAACGCAGCCAGTTTGCCTGCATGTCCTGGCCCAGTTCGTAGAGGTATTCCCAGCTGTAGAGCCCGCTGTCGTGGCCGTCGTCGAATACCAGGCGAACCGCATAGTGGCCGACGGGCTCTATGTTGACGATCGCGACGCTCTCCTTGCCGTGCTGCAACGTCTCCTGGCCCGGCCCGTGACCCCTGACCTCCGCACTCGGCGAGTGCACGCGAAGGTACTCGCATGTGTACTCGAATATGCTGCCGTCATCGAAGCTGATGACCAGCAAGCGCGGCTCTTTCTTCAAGCGAATTTCGGTCGGCGTAGTCATAATTAGAATCCAGTTTCGAACTGTCGGAGCGCTGCCAGGACTGCAATCGCGATCGTGCGGCCAAAACGCGTTCCTGCAATCACATCAGAGAATATACCTGCTGAGGTCCTCGTCCTTCGATAGCTCCGCAAGTTGCTCGTCGACGTAAGCGGCATCGATCTGCAGGTGCGAGCCGCTCTTGTCGGATGCCTCGAATGATACCGTCTCGAGCAGCCGCTCCATGACCGTGTGCAGGCGGCGCGCGCCGATATTCTCGGTGTTCTCGTTGACCTGGTATGCGACCTCCGCGATGCGCCGTACGCCGCTCCCGGTAAATTCGAGCTGCACTTCCTCGGTGCCGAGCAAGGCGCTGTACTGGTCGGTCAGCGACGCGTCGGGTTCTGTGAGAATGCGCACGAAATCGTCGGTCGTGAGTGACTTGAGTTCGACGCGGATCGGGAAACGGCCCTGGAGCTCCGGGATCAGGTCCGAGGGTTTCGACACGTGGAATGCGCCGGAGGCGATGAACAGGACGTGATCCGTCCTCACCATCCCATACTTGGTGTTGACCGTGGAGCCTTCGACGAGTGGCAGCAGGTCTCGCTGCACACCTTCGCGGGAGACGTCCGCACCGTGGGTTTCGGAGCGCCGGGCGACCTTGTCGAGTTCGTCGAGGAACACGATGCCGTGCTGCTCGACGGCCTCGAGCGCCTGCGCCTTGAGTTCCTCCTCGTCGACCATCTTCGCGGCTTCTTCGTCGGTCAATTGCTTGAGCGCATCTTTTATCTTGAGTTTGCGCGTACGGTGGCGATTTCCGCCGAGGTTCTGGAACATGCCCTGCAGTTGGCTGGTCATTTCCTCCATCCCCGGAGGGGCCATGATCTCCACGCCCACCGGCACGGCCTGGACCTCGATCTCGATCTCGCGGTCATCGAGCTTGCCTTCGCGCAGCATCTTGCGGAATTTCTGGCGCGTGTCGCTGTCCCGCGATTCTGGCTCGCTCTCGGCCGTGAACCCGACCGATGGGGAAGCGGGCGGCAACAGCGCATCGAGCACGCGCTCTTCCGCGGCATCCTCGGCGCGATGCCGGACCTTGGACATGGCGCCTTCGCGCGTCATCTTGACGGCGACATCCATGAGGTCGCGGACGATGCTGTCGACTTCGCGGCCGACGTAACCGACCTCGGTGAATTTGGTGGCCTCGACCTTGATGAAGGGCGCCTTCGCCAACCGGGCAAGCCGGCGAGAGATTTCGGTCTTGCCCACGCCTGTCGGGCCGATCATCAGGATGTTCTTGGGCGTGATCTCGCCGCGCAGTGGCTCGTCGACCTGGACGCGGCGCCAGCGGTTGCGCAGTGCAATGGCGACGGCACGCTTGGCTTCGTCTTGCCCGATGATGTGCTTGTCCAGTTCCTGGACGATCTCACGCGGTGTCATCTGTGACATCAGCCAAGCTCCTCCACGACGACGTTCTGATTGGTGTAAACGCAGATATCGCCGGCAATCCCGAGCGCTTTCTGGACGACGTCCCGGGCGCCGAGCTCCGTGTTGTCCAGCAGGGCCTTGGCCGCAGCCTGTGCGTAAGGGCCACCGGAGCCGATTGCCATGAGGTCGTCCTCCGGTTCGATCACGTCGCCGTTGCCGGAAATGATCAGTGACGCCTCTTCGTTGGCCACGCACAGCAGCGCTTCGAGGCGGCGCAGCCGCCGGTCGGTGCGCCAGTCCTTGGCCAGCTCGATCGCGGCCCGGGTGAGGTTGCCGTACTGCTCGAGTTTGGCCTCGAACAGTTCGAATAGCGTGAAAGCATCGGCAGTGCCGCCGGCGAAGCCGGCGATGACCTTGCCGTCGGCAAGCAACCGGACCTTGCGGGCATTGCCCTTCATGATGGTATTACCCATGCTGACCTGTCCATCGCCGGCCATCGCGACCTTGCCATTGCGGCGCACCGAGACGATGGTTGTCCCACGAAACTGTTCCATGATGTTAGTCCTGGGTTGTTACCCGGCAGGGCGGGCGGTTTTTGCGCGCAGCTATGGCTTGTTCTTGGCCCGGGCGCGCGGATGCGTCTTGTCGTATATCTGGGCGAGGTGCTGGAAGTCAAGGTGAGTATAGACCTGGGTCGTCGAGATATTGGCGTGGCCCAGGAGCTCCTGTACGCCGCGCAGGTCGTGGCTCGACTCGAGCAGGTGCGTGGCGAAGGAATGCCGGAACAGGTGCGGGTAGACCTTTGAGTCGATGCCCTGGCGCCTGGCCCAGTGATCCACACGCGCCTGCACGCTGCGGCGACTCAGGCGCGTTCCCCGGTTGCTGACAAACAGAGCGGCCTCGTCCGGCGCCGCGAGTGAACCGCGAGCTGTTTGCCAGCGTGAGAG
>Ga0224503_10000304_pt1 | contig 14768 bp, 18 predicted proteins | sample SF_Oct11_sed_USG_2_FD_169106 | JGI IMG/M metagenome (GOLD analysis project Ga0224503, IMG submission 169106) | Sediment microbial communities from San Francisco Bay, California, United States - SF_Oct11_sed_USGS_21 | ecosystem: Environmental > Aquatic > Marine > Sediment | place: USA...
AGAATCTAAACCAGCTGCTAAAAAACCAACCAAAACAAAAGAATCTAAACCAGCTGCTAAAAAACCAACCAAAACAAAAGAATCTAAACCAGCTGCTAAAAAACCAACCAAAACAAAAGAATCTAAACCAGCTGCTAAAAAACCAACCAAAACAAAAGAATCTAAACCAGCTGCTAAAAAACCAACCAAAACAAAAGAATCTAAACCAGCTGCTAAAAAACCAACCAAAACAAAAGAATCTAAACCAGCTGCTAAAAAACCAACCAAAACAAAAGAATCTAAACCAGCTGCTAAAAAACCAACCAAAACAAAAGAATCTAAAGTTTAACTAAGGGTGGTACTCATGAGAATTTTTTCAATCTGATAATGTTTATTTTTTTATAAATTGTTAATTTTAGATTAATCTTTTATGAAATAAAATCTATGAATCCATTCGTTAGAACTAATTTGATCAATAGTCAATCTTAATGAAAATGAACTATTTTGTTTGACAAAAGAAGAAACGAGGTATGTTAAAAAACTACGAATTTTAGATGCTTCCATCTTCTTCGTATTTTCCTTTCTTTCCATCTGTCCACTTCCTCAAAGTCTCTTCTTCAAATTTCAGCGGATATGATGGCCCTCGTCATTATTAATATGTAAAAATGAAATTTAAATAATTCTCAGTAAATTCTTAAAGTTTGTTTGAATTATTAACTAAATCTCTACAAATTTACAAGATCTTTATCATTTTCTTTATTATTCAATTCAACATATAGTTGATGAGGACAGAATCAGGATAATCTCATCATAATATCCATTTGTCGTGCTACATGTCAACGCATACTGCTTGTCATAGTAGAGGATAATTGCAAAAATCTCTGTCTTCTGATTTCTATTTTGTTTGATTTTTGATACTAGCTGGTAATCCAATGATAAATCGTATTGGATTATTTTTTACTGATCTTGTTTTCAACTCCTACATCTGATTTGTTTTGATTTAAAAAATTGATACATGCGTAATGACATTTGAAAATTTTGGTTATTTTACCAATTTCTTGGCTTTTGCAAATACTGCAGACCATTGACTCCAAGTTAGTCTGCCTGTCTGCGTATTTTGTTTTGATGGATGGTATGATGTCAGAATTTTGAATCCGTCATAGACAAATAATTTATTGTGTCCAAACTTTTCTAATTTTACATTATACAGTTTACAAGTAGCATCATACGCTATTTTTCCTAAACATAATACTATTGTAATATTTTTCAAAATTTCTTTTTCTTGCTCTAAATATCCAAAGCAAGTATCCATTTCTTCCTTTGTTGGCTTGTTTTGAGGAGGTGCACATCTAACTGCTGCAGTAATGTATGCATTTTTTAGTATCAATCCATCATTAGCAGTCTGACTAGTTGGGATGGATGCAAATCCATGTTTGTGCATTACTTTTGCTACCCAATCTCCAGATGAATCTCCTGTAAACATTCTGCCTGTTCTGTTTCCACCATGAGCTGCAGGTGCTAACCCAACGATTAGTAATTTAGCATTAACATCACCAAATCCTGAAAGTGGCTTGCCGTAGTATTTTTCATCTTTGAATCTTCTTACTTTATTTTTTGCAACATCCTTGATATACACTGATAATCTTGGACATTTTTTGCAGTTTGCAATCTTTTTGTTTAAGGATTGTATTGTTTTCAACTAGAATTTTACAATACTTTATTCTAAATTATTGTTATTATGAGAATTTGTCTGTGAATACCACATTATCTAATGGAAGTTGTCCTCCACGTGGCATTGCAGGCTTTGTTTGCTTTCCAATTACCATTAACATGGATATTACATGATCTTTTGGCAGGTTGATAATTTCAGCTACTTTTTGGGGATCAAACCCTATCATTGGATTAGAATCGTATCCCATTGATTTTGCTGCCAACATTATGGTCTGGGCTGCAATTCCACAAGACCTCATCGCCTCATCTCTTTGCAGTTGTTCTTTTCCTTCATAAAATGGTCCTATTGCTGGCACTAGAAAATCTTGAGCCTCTTTTGGGGCATTCTTCCAATATTGTCCCGGATTATCTTTCCATGATTTCAAATCAGCACAAATCACGATGAGTAATGATGAATCAGTCACTTGAGTTTGATCCCATGCGGCTGCACGGATTTGTTTTCTAATTTCAGACTCTTTGACTACTACAAATCGCCAATTTTGTATGTTAAATGAAGTTGGTGATAAAACTGCTAGAGATAAAAGTTGATTCACTTCATCATCTGTTAGTTTGTGATTTGTATCATAATGCTTTACAGAACGACGTTCCTTGATTGCATCAAATGTATTCATCAATTTCCTACATCCTCAACTGTATTTATTTTTTGTAATGAACTCAGACATTACTGACATGATTGAATTATTTTTGACACATGATAGAATTTTTGTATTGAAAAACGATGATATCTACAAACTAAACATCATAAAAGAAAGTATACACAAAATTTTCTTGAATTAAAAAATAAAAAAACTAGCTTTTAAAAAAAATTCTAGTTGTGACTTTCAGTTAATAATGATCTTAACTTGCTGTGTAGTTCTTGTTCTGATTTTGAACTCTGAACTGCTGCGGTAATTTTCTTACCTATTGCTTCAACAATAATATCTGCACCTTTGTCTAGTGTTGGTCCAAATGATTTTTCCAATTTTGCTTTGATTCTATCTTTTTTAGCTTCAAACATTGCTGCCATTGCTGCCTTGTGCCACATTATTTCACCAAATTTGAGCATATCTTGTCCTGAACATGAGGGGCATTCGCAGCCACCATCACATCCACAAGAACTTGACTCATTTTCATTAGTTGAGCATTGTGATCCGTTACATTCCATACATTTCACCTCCTGGTCTTTGGAGTAGGGTTAGAGTGAGAGTGACATTGTATGGGGATATAGGCGTGAAGTTTTCTAGAACATTATTGAAAATTTCTGTTCTTTTGTAGTTGTTTTTTATTGTCATTCTCATCTAACTTACCTTAAGTTAGTTGATATCAATTCTATATTTATAGTAGAAAGTGAAATAAAGGAAATCAACTTTCCTTTTGGTAACTATACAACTTAACTTCTTTTGCGTTGTAGTAATATCATGGGACAAGTTTGTAAAGGAATCTGTATACGATATACTGGAGAAAAAATTGCTAATGGATTAAAATATTCTTCAGGATACAAAAGATGTACGTATTGTTCATTGTTTGTAAAAACTATTGAGATCAGATGCCCGTGTTGTAATGCAAAGCTTCGAACTAGATCTAGAAATTAACTTAAAGCAATCATAGGTTTTTTGAATACTTGTTTTAATTTACGTGGTTTACCATCTTTGAACACTTCTTTTGCATAGTGTTTCATTGAAAAAGCTGCCATTTGACCTAGGATTCCTTTCAAATCTTCCCCTTTCTTTGTTAATTTGTATTCAACTTTGATTGGAACTTCATCATACACTGTACGTGTAATGAGATTTGCTTTTTCCATTTCTTTTAATCTTGCAGATAATGTTTTTGGATTTGAACCTTCTATACTATCTAATAATTGATTGAATCTAGATTGTCCCATTATTGCCATGTTACGAATGATGTGAACAGTAAATTTTTTTCCTATAATTTTAAACGTATTATCAATTGGACAACACTTCATCATATCCGTTGAAGAGCAATCCATCATACTTGTTGGCTCTTGTGTTGTCATATTTCATTTTCAGATTAATCATATTTATAACTTACTTTATTATAGTTAATGGAAAATAGTAACTTACCATATGGTAAGTTGATACCATCTAATTCACTACTCTGTTAATATAGTGTTTAGTATACTAACTATAGTATGTATAGTGACTCTATCACAAATCAAAGGAGAAATAGCCTCAAAAATATCAAATCTTTGAGAATTTCTTTAGAATCATTAATTCTTGGGAGGATTTCATAATGGTACAACAAGTATTGCACAGAGATGACCTCAAACTAGGTGGTTTTGCAGGAATCAGAGAACATCGTCTAGTTATTGATCCCATAGTTTTTGGGAATAATACTTCTAATGCGTGGCCTGGAATTGGAGATTTTGTCTATCTAGCCGATGCAAAATTTATTCCAAATGGTGAAACACATTTGCATCCTCACAAGGAAATTGATGTGATCTCAGTTGTTGTTGATGGACGAATTTCTCATCAAGGAACATTAGAAGAAGGAAATATCATTGAAACAAACCAAGTTCAGGTTCAACGTGCAGGTGGAGAAGGATTTGCACACAATGAAGTAAATCCTGATAATAAAGAAAACAGAATGATACAGATATGGATAACTCCTGAAAAATCAGGAGAGCCTGCAGGATACAAATTATATTCATTGCAACAAGGAAAAATCACTCGCGTTTATGGTGGAGATGAGAATCAAGATGAAACATTTGCTAGCCAAACAACACTTTATGTTGGACTAGTTGATGCAAAACAAACCATATCTCTTGATGGTGAGTTTATTGCATATGTTACTACAGGTAATGGAACGTTAAATGGACAAAAAGTTGCTAATGGTGATTTAGTTCGTGGAAATAATGTAGAGTTTCAAGCTGAAACAGATTCTCAAATAATTATTGTGAGGAAAATCTAAAGAGGGAAAATTATGGTGAACGAAATAAAAAATTCACAACAGTTTGAACAAGAGGTTCTAAACTCTGCAAATCCAGTCTTTGTTGACTTTTGGGCAGAGTGGTGTGGTCCATGTAGGGCCGTGTCGCCTGTTGTCGAGGAGCTCTCAGGTGAATATGATGGCAAAGTAGATTTTGTCAAGATCAACGTTGATGAAAATGGTGATCTTGCACAAAAATACAATGTCTTTAGCATTCCAACACTTGCTATTTTCAAAAATGGTGAGATAGTCTCACAAAAAACAGGAGCTGCTACAAAAGAATCATTCAAAACCATGATTGACAGTTCATTGAACTGATCTGGTTTTTCTTTTTTTTATTTACTTAACTACAACTGTTCAGGATCTCTGTCGAGATTGATGCCTATTGATTGTGCCCATTTTGATATGTCTTCTACGAATTTATTTTCTTTTTGTGTAAACATGAATCAACTATTACAAATTCTATAAAAGAAATTACTATACACTTATCTTTTGCTCAGAAAAAAATTGGATTAGAATACTTGTCATTACAAATTAAATTAACATAAGCCAAGTACTCTGAATTTAGTTTCCACTAGAGAAACTATAAAGTACTTAGAGAATTTGTTTGCGAATTACTTCGTCAAAGGCTTGTAGATATGCAAACTCTGATAGAATTTTTTTGGTTTGCATTGTGTCTGTTGTATCGGAAGATGTTTCTGTATCAATTGGTATTAACAGAATTTCAGCTTCCACACCATCTAAAAGCTCTCCAAATTCGTGAACTAGCGTACTTGCTGCATCTTCTGGAGACAAGTCAGTAAATCCTAGTGCCATTACAATAAGCAAGGCCATTACTACTGTCATACCAACAGATTTTTTGTTGAGCTGTCTAGTCACAAGATTTTTTTTAAATTATTTTATTTAAAAGAAAAGAAGAAATGATTCATGAGCACTAGGCATGAATCTGGGAAGAATTATCCCATTTGTAATAAGAGATGCTATGATCTGATCCGTTATTCTTTATATGCTCAAATCTAAAAATTTGCAATGAAAAGTAGACAACTTCTAACCGTTGTTTTTTCACTGATTATGTTTACTGGTGTTACAGCCGGTAGTGCAACAGCATTTGCTGAATCAGATAACCTAGATGATATTTTGGAAGACTTTTGTGAAATGACAATTCAAGAACAAGCAGACATCGTATTTGACTATGAACTAGATGAGTATGCAGACAAACTTGCAATCATTTGTGAAATGGACGATGAGTATGAACGTGAAAATTCTCTTGAAGATGTTATTGATGCAATAGATTTCGAAGCCAGAGATGTTGAAGATGACATTGACGAAATTGATGACGACAGATATGAAACTGACGATTATGATCTTGATGACTTGCTTGATAGATACTGTGAAATGACTGACGCTGAACAACGTCAACTATTAGCAGACCATCCAAGACTTGCACAATTCGCTGACAGACTGACAAATTATTGTGACTTGCCTGAAGATGAACAAGATGCAATCGATGAATTAATCGAAGAGCATGAAGACAAGATTAGACATCAACTCAGAGAATATGCTGATGAATATCATATGAATTCAGATGTTGACATGAAAGAACATCTAACACGATACTGTGAAATGTCTGATGTTGATAAGAAAGCCTTTGTTGCAGAAAATGACAAAGCAGAAGATCACGTGGATAAAATGAACAGATATTGTGAATTAGATGAAGACGGTAGAGCCGATTTCATTGAAGAACACAGAGATGAGTACATTTCTCATATGAAAGACAAAATGATGGACAAAAAACCTCATATGGATTATGACAGACTGTGTGCATTACCTCAATCTGACCGTGCATTAGAAATTACTGATGTGGAAAAACTTGAAAGACTTTCAAAATGGTGTGAGATGACACTTGAAGAAAGAGAGGATTACAAGAAAGAGCATCACGATGCAATGGATGACAAAAAACATGACTTTGATGGAATGTCTGACATGGCAAAAGACAGAATGTCTGATGTAGCAAAAGACAAACTTTATGAGAATAAAATGAAAATGTCTGACAAATCTGACCGTCTAAAGGCTATGATCATGGACAAGCGTGATATTTCTGATGAAAGACACGAAGAAATCAGAATGAAATATGAAGAAAAACATGGCGATTTAGTGGAGAAAAAGACTGAACTCAAAATGAAATTCGACAATCACATGAAAACCATGAAGCACAAAATCTCTGATGAGCGCAAATCTGACATTCATGATAGACTAGCTGAGATGAAGGCCTTCAAGGCAGAACTCCGCGAAAAGTCATCTGAATTAACTGACGAGGAAAAACAACAACTTAGAGAAGATTTCATTGAACAGGCAAAAGACATGCAATTGGCATGGATTTCCCCACGCACACAAATGACTGCCGGCATTGATGCTGCAGAAGTTCAATGTCGTGAAGGATTTAGCCTTGTAATGAAAGCATCAAACGGTGTGGCAATGTGCCTCAAGGCAGATACTGCACTTAAGATGATAGATAGAGGAATTGTAGTTCCTGCAATCTAATTTTTTTCTTTTTTTATTATTAGGTGTTAACGAGTTTATCGACAATCAGTAAAAATAGAATCCCCCTTTTCATACCTAGGTTTGTGCTATGTTTTGAGATGTCTAGGTAATTACGTAAATCTTAATACTTGTATACTTTAGAAATTGGAAAAATATGTGAATGATATAATTATTGCAGCTGGAAATCCACTAGACTGGGAAGAAAGAAAATTAAATTCATTCATGAAAAGAATTCAAGAATGTAAAGAGTTTGTAAGAGGAGCTGAAACCAATTTTGATCACCACATAACAATAGATTTTATTGAACTCCATAAAAAAATTAAAGAAAAACATTCAGATAATGAATCAATTCCTGATGTACTAACTATAGAAGAAATACAAAAAAAATATCAATACGCTAGACTGTATTACGTATATTCTACAATTCAAGATATTGCTGATGCTTTAGGAATTACTCTCAAGAACAATAAACAACAAGAAACTACACCTACGATAGCCCAATATCAAACTAATGTGATGACACAAACAAATGTTCAAACTCTATCAAATTTAATTGAAAATGTAAATAATTTACAAATTGAACAGAATCAAAAAGATGAAATTGTTAAACTTGTCAACGAGTTTGAAGAAGAAGCTCAAACTTCAAAAAACCCAGATAAATTAAAAAATATTTTAAAAAAGGTTGCAAACATAAGTGCAAAAGCAGGGGCATTTCTTTTTGAACATGCAAAAGAACTAGGACTTTTGTCATTATTGTTAGGCGTCTAATTTTCATATTTTATTTAGAAAAATAATCTAAAGACAACGACATAGACTCATTCATCACTCTATCGTTCATACTTTCAATCCTTCCCAACCAAAACCTCTTTCTGTCTGCATTAAGATTGATCTCTCTATCAATCATCCTAATTTTTCCAATGTTTAAAATATTGTTTTGTAAAATTGATGAACGTAACCGTGTATTTCGCAGAACTTTCATCTTGGCAATTAGTTTTCCATCTTTTTCTACCGTATCAAGATACTCAATTTCTTTTGAGCCCATTTTTCCAAATCCCCGTTGCTTCCATGATCCGTTAAATCTGTAAAATCCGTTTTGCAGATAGAATGTATCCTCTGATTCTCCCTCAAAGGAAAAGTCTCAAGGTTGGTCGGATTCAAATTTCATTCTAAAAATTCCCCGAATCAGTCTTCTTCTTCTTTTCAAAAAAAGAAGCTGATGTATTTCAGATAATTCTCAACTTGTTTCTGATCTGATAAATTCTCCAAAGCCTCTGCAACTATCTTACCTGATGCCTCTGCATATCTTTCTGCCACTTTGTTTTGCTCTTCTTCATGTTTTGCAAATGTTTCATCTGCCCATTTTTTCTTGTCTCCAAATTTTTCTGAATACCTCTTCCTTAATCTGATTTTTTCAGCTTTATGATGCATATCCAAAATGCATAATGAATTTATCTTCACTACGAATTCATCTTTTGGAGTTACGTATCTGCGTAAATATGCAAACTCTAGCAAATCATATACGAGTTCATCTGAGTTGAATTTTTTGCAATATTCAAATCCCAATTCTTGAATCTGAGAAAATATTGTTTTAGCTTGAATTGCCGTACACTGTTGGAGATTAATAATTTCACTAATGATCTCTTCTTTTTCTAAACTATAATTTCTACTGTATTTGATTATTAAAAATAAAATAATGTCTTGTATGACATTCTCTTGAATCTCAACAGGATTTGATTTTTCTTTTTGATCTGAATTGATACGTAATACCAATGTGTTTATCTTTGCATCAATATCAAGTAACAGTTTATCATGTCTTATGTCATCAATTTTGTTTTCATTGATTTTTTCTATGATTCTGGTTCGTTGTGCTTCTAGTCTTCCAATTTGCCTTAAAATAAAATCTTCACTATTTTGTTTTAGTTCATCTTTGATATTGGAATACAAATATTTGATGTCTGCATAAATTGTATTGCGATTAATCTTCATCAAATCTGAAATCTTTAGTGCAGAATATCCAAACTCAAAATGAAGCCTAGATACCTCTGCTTGTCGCTTTTCACGCTCATCTTTGGAATAAGGCCCTCCCTTTTTTTCTTGAGCTAGTGCCATGTTTGTAAATGACATTTTTCTCATTTACTAAATCTGAAACGTTTTTAGCTGACCATCAGTCAACACTAAATCAATTATAAAAAACAAAAAAAACTGCCTAGTTCTGCATAGTTATACTTCTTTGAACAGTGATTTGATGCCTGAGATGTTCTCTTCGTTTAGTTCTATCTCTTTGTGATCTGCCAAAACGTGCTCTGTAACCTTACTCATTAGTTCCTCTTCAGATTCTGCAGTTGCAGACCATCCACAGTCCTTTCCCGCATCTGAACAGCTGATACTTTTTGCCATGATACCATTAATCTCTTGGAGATATTTATCTTGTTTTCTCAAACACAAAAAGATCTAAATCAATACCTTTGAGCAATCCATTCAATGAATAATGGCTCTGAAAGGAAGAAAAAATCAACAGTAACTATCTAAAGGAACTTAATTGAATAACTACAAAATTTTGTAAAAAAGGGTGTGATGAGATGTTAATAAATGGATAACACCAGAGTTGACTCAAAAAGTGATAACCAGACTGGAGGATAGTTCAAAATTAAGTTCTGAATTCCAATCTTGTACAATCAGATCATCACATATTTTTGCTAAACGAATTGAGAAAATTAAACTAGTGATTGTATGTCTCCTTTGGGGGTTGATTGAATCAAGTCCTATGCATGAAACATTGTGAGAGGAAATAATCAGCAATATTTACCTCATTTGTAACGGATTGTGAGAAAATCTTTTTTGTGTGTGCCTACTTTGAACTCAATTCCTTTTATGGAGGACATGTTTTATTTCTCCATGTATGGAATTTTTCAGAGAAATTTTAACATAAAATTAATGTTAAAGTGAATAAAATGATGTTTAAAAATTATATTTTCAAGAATTTATGGCTTCAGGTTGTATTGTCTTTAATCATAGGGCTTTGTGTGGGATTAGTTTTAGGTGATGATGTAGGTGTCGGGATAGATAATGATGCTTTAGATTCTTTATCCTCCTATCTGAAAATTCCTGCCAACATATTTTTGAGTATAATTCAAATGATTATTGTCCCGTTAATTTTTGCCTCTATTGTCGTGGCTATTACTAATCTGGGAGCAAAAGATAAACTAAAAACTCTCGGATTGGGTGTTGGTACTTACTTTGTAATTACTACAACAATTGCAATACTTGTAGCTGTATTTCTTGCATCAATTATTTCTCCAGGTAGTATTCTTGATCTTACTTCTCTTCAGGAATCTCATGATCTTTCAGATGATGATCTACAAATCAAAGATGGCTTTTCATTAGATGATATTCCAAATGCCGTATCTAACATTATTTCAAGAAATCCTATTTCTTCGTATCTTGAAGGGCAGATGTTTAGCATCTTGGTGATGGCACTCATTGTAGGTCTATCTATGGCAGTTCTTCCAAAAGAATCAGTCAAGCCATTGATAGATGTACTAGAATCAATTCAAAAAATTACACTACACATTCTTTTGATTTCTATGAAGATTGTACCGTTTGCAGTTTTTGGATTGATTGTTGGAATGGTTGCCACAGTAGGTGTGGGAACAATGGTTGGATTGGGGGCATACATGGGAACCGTTGTTTTAGGTCTTGGAATTATGTTGCTGGTATACACATTGTTCTTAAAATTCGTAGCAAAAAGATCCATATCTTCTACGTTTTCAAAATTCCGCAATCCGCAAACTTTGGCTTTTTCAACAGCCAGTTCCATGGCTACAATGCCGGTGACATTAAAGACTGCAGAAGATGATCTGAAAATAGATACTAGAGTTTCAAAATTTGTTATTCCTTTAGGAACAACTGTGAATATGGATGGAACTGCGTTATACCAGGTTACAGCTGTCTTCTTTTTGGCACAGCTTTTTGCAATAGAATTGAGTATGATATCTATATTGGTGATAATCATAACATCTCTTTTGGCTTCTATTGGAACCCCTGCTGTACCTGGTGCAGGAGTAATTGTCTTATCCACCGTACTGATTACTGTCGGTATTCCTCCGGTTGGAATCTTATTGCTGATTTCTGTAGATAGAATTTTGGACATGATTAGAACTATGGTAAATGTTACTGGTGATCTTACGGCCAGTTGTGTGTTTGACAAAATAACTCGGGATTAAAAGAACAAAATAACGTTGATTTTTACTCTTTGTTGATAAAAATAGAAATCTTCTGTTTTATGAGTAAAAATCCGACGCGTCTTACAATGTTTAAAATTTGAACTTAATTATCAAAAATCTATAATTCCAACAAAATTCAAACTAACCTAAAACACTCAAAATCCAAACCAAGCAACGCTTCCAATAGAAAAATGATCATTTATCATTATTGTTTATTCCTTAATTTTTTCATGACATTTACCCACTCACCCTCATTTTGAGCCATGACATTCTCATAAAGAAGCTCAAATGTCCATGCTATTATCTCACTCCAAATTGCCTTTAATGACTCGTCATCAGTCCACACAACACTGGTTTTGATAGCATTCATCGCAAGGATATGATTTGCGTTGTTGACGGGATTTTTGCCCCATTTTGCTAATACTCTATCACAGAATTCTAGTATCTCAGGTTTTGTGAGGCTAAGTTTGTCAGGTTCAAATTTTTTCTTTTTTGTCAGACATTACATACCTCACACTAAATTATAATATTTTAATTATTCATCAGTATAGAATTCAGATTTCCATTTTGCTATTAAGCAGTTAATCTCAAATCAATCCAAAAAATACTTCATGGCATGGATAATAATCGCTAACGACTTGTCTAACAAATTATACGTATTCCTTTTTAGTCAAAAACGTGATGTATTACCACCGAGAAACAGGACGATCTCTTGTTCGACCCAAGAGTCAAGCATCATGTGAACCTGCTTCTCGCGTGTATCTAAAAACTTCTGATAATATTCTAAAAGGATTTCTATACTTTTATCCATTTTGTAGTTTCTAAAATGACATCTGTATGAAAAAAAATCAATTTAACATCAAATTCCTCAAAAGCGATGATCATTGAATTTATGTTAAAAGATACAAAATTATTCTGAAAAACTATGCAGACTCATTTTCAATCTTTTCTACTCTCTGAGCAGCTGATACTTTATACCATGATGCTGTATGTCTCCAAGAGATATTGATCTAATTTTCACAAACACGGAAAGATCTAAATTCCAATCATTTCAAAAATAAACATGCAATATGAGATTCTAAAAAACCCAATGGGATTAATCGAATTTACGCTAAACAAGGGTGAAAAGGTGACTGCAGAAGCTGCGGCCATGGTATACATCCGAGGTGACATCCTCACTGAAACCAAAATGAGAAAGGGAGGCTTTCTAAAATCGCTAAAAGCTGCAGCATTTGGTGGAGAGTCATTTTTTGTAAATGAGTTTATCGCACAAGAAGACAGCTGCAAGCTTGGATTGACTGGAAACATGCTTGGAGATATTGAAGTAATCAAAGTCGAAGAGGAATTTATCGTTCAATCAGGCGCATTTGTGGGATCCACTGGTGATCTGTCACTTGATACCAAATGGCAGGGATTTACAAAAGGAATCTTTGGAACTAACATGTTCATGTTAAAAACAATAGGAAGTGGAGAAATCTTTGTCAATGCTTGGGGCGGAATCCTAGAAACCAAACTGCAAGCAGGAGAAAAGATGATCATTGACAATTATCAACTGGTTGCATTAAGCTCTACTGCAAGTTATAGAGTAACAAAACATGGTAGTTTTAAGACAACTCTGTTTGGAGGAGAAGCTCTGGTTATGGAAATTATTGGTCCAGGTACTGTATACATCCAAACAAAGAATGTCATGGAGTTTGCTCGAGCATTGCTTCCATTTTTGCCAAAAAGAAACTAGGGAATTTTTGTTAAGATTGGCATTACAGCTAAAACAAAATTAAACTTTTTTTAGTGATTTTGTGGTATGACAGTGATGCCAAAATTTCTAGATAGCCATCCTTTGAAAGGAACAAATCTTGAATCTTTAAAAAAATTACAAAATTCACCAAAGGATGAATTTGGCGTAACTCATCTAAATCTGATTTTTAGTGAGGATGAAGATAAGATGTATTGTTTTCTAGAAGCCCCTGACAAAGAGGCCATTAAGAAACATCATGACAAATTTGGCTACGAATGTGATTATATTTTGGAAGTTGATTCCACAGCTGATGATTAATTAAAAAAAATTAAACATATTCAAAAGCCAAAAAAAGAAACTGGTTTTATGATTTACAATCAATATTCATTATCAAAATTAGATCTTTTTTCATAATCTCCACAATAAACTCATGGTACCGTAAAATGCGATAATTGCAATTGCAATTACTATGGCGCCTTTAGTTGCCTGCTTCATAATTCTTAATTAGAAATTACGAACTTAAGCTTATTGCAATTTATCATTTGTAATGGTTACCAATAAAACATTGTTTGCATGCTCTGCTTCCTATTCTGGTATTTAGGAATGCGATTTGTTCCTGTGTCAGTCTTCCGTGTTGTATTAGATTGAGAAGTTCTTCTGTTTCTATAGTTTCAAACTTCTCTTGACAATTGCATTCTGTACATTCACAATCAATCTTTGAACCCAATGCATTTCATGCTAAAGACAGTCTTAAAAATAATTCACAGATGTTTCTAGATGCCAAATGACTGGGATTTTTTTTCACATTTTGGGCAGCTTGAGCCATTTATTTCAATCCCGCATTTTTTACAATGTGCATCTATTCCTGCCACCTCGCGAGGATTGGTTTTTGTTACTTTGACAATCAGAATTATTACTAGCAAAATTCCTATTGCGATTCCAATATATGCAAGTACCATGAATACTATATTCTGCTATACGTTAAGACTCTTTCACATCATTAATCTGGTAAAATAATTTCAAACAGAGATGTCTTTTCCAGGGACTAACTGACTCCTTTTTGGAATATCGTGTATTTCAAGTGATTCCAGATATTTTAGCTGCTCAGAAATTAATTTTGAATCGCCAAATGATATTAAAATTCTGTCATTGTGCCTTATCTCATACAGATTGATGTTTGAGTGAGATTTGCCATTTATCAAAAATATCATCGAGTTCTCCAAATCAGTGCAATGTTTTTCTGAAACATTTGTCTTATAGTTTAACTCCATACAGTCAGAAGTAATCACCAATCCCAAAGATGCAAACAGCATATCTAACGGAACGTCAGTTGCATGCTTGTGAATCAAATACGGATTATCATTTTCAAAGTGGATGTACTTGCTTTGAAGCTGAAACTGTGGAATGGCAAAGTCTAGCTGATTACCATTTACAAATACTGCCAATGCCGCATGTGAATGCTCACTACCAAATTTTCCGACACCGTAGTGCTTTGCCATTTTTTCCTCCAGTGTCTTAAACGTGGTATTGTCCAGAATTTGTGAATCAATCTCACTTTGGTTTAAAAAATAATATGAAAAGATTCCTATAGATATTACTGCAAAAACTATTGTAGATATGACCAGAGATCTACT
>Ga0224503_10000307_pt1 | contig 14713 bp, 17 predicted proteins | sample SF_Oct11_sed_USG_2_FD_169106 | JGI IMG/M metagenome (GOLD analysis project Ga0224503, IMG submission 169106) | Sediment microbial communities from San Francisco Bay, California, United States - SF_Oct11_sed_USGS_21 | ecosystem: Environmental > Aquatic > Marine > Sediment | place: USA...
TTACAAACAAGGAACACAAATTGCCAAGATAAAATGAGGTTTCAAGTTGCTGTCACTATGAAAAACCACTAGATTATATTATTCATATTATTTCAATAATGTTGAATAGAACTATGAAAAAAGAAAGAAAAATTCTTGTACCTCTTGATGGTTCGACAAATTCTATTCGTAGTCTAAAATATGCCATTACGCTTGCTAAACAAAACAAAATGGGCATAATAGGATTACATATCAGACCAGTATACGCCTTGTCTGCATCTTCTCGTAATTTAGATTTAAAAGAAGAACTGATTAGGGAAGGGAAAAATATAATGAAAAATGCTAGGATGATTGTAGAAAAAAACAATATTCCTTTTTTTGAAAAAACATTGAATGGAATACCTCCAGAAGATGTAGCAAATTTTATCCAAAAGAAAGACAATGAGTTAAACTTAGTTATCATGGGATCATCAAGTAAGGGAATTTCCAAGGAAAGATATCTTGGAAGCGTGTCAAATCATGTATTAAACAAATCAAAGATTCCAGTCCTTGTCATTTGAACAGATGAAATATCAAAATATTTTCAGACTTCCAGTACCAATTCCAGAACGATATGTTCATGAATTGTTATAAACCATCTCCAAAAAATAACTTGATATATTTAATTCAGTTTTCGTAGTGATATTGGATGTTATTGTCTCTGCAGATGATGTTGTATCACGTGTTTTGAGAAAAGCAACGGAAGCATCAGATCAGGGTACATTTGCTGTGGGTGGAATATTATTTCGTAATGACACTGGCGAGGTGGTAAAGGAATTGCATAACAATGTTTTTGTCCAGTTAAAGAACCACATACCTTTCATCAAGGATCCAACTGCTCATGGTGAAAGACAGCTTGTTTCCTGGTACTATGATAATAAAAAAAATCTTAATCTTCCAGAACCTGAAAAAATGACATTAGTTACATCATTAGATCCTTGTGTAATGTGCACGGGTTCATTGTTGGTAGCAGGGTTTAATGTGGCAATAATTGCAGTTGATGATTTTGCAGGAATAAATTACGATTCCAAGTTTGACTTCCACACACTTCCAGAACCTTTAAGGTCTTTAGCCAAAAAGAAATTTGGATACTATGCTTGTGGTATTCCAAATAAAGACCCAAAAAAATACGTTAGAAAACACTTTGGTTCAAAGTCTCTCCCATTCATAAATGGCACAGTTTCTGCAAAAAATCTAATGGAATGCACTACAACATTTGTAAATAGTGTAAGATATGTTGAATCCGTATCGAATCTATCTTCTGATACTGATATGAATAAGATTGAAGATCCTTTCAATCTTCCTGATGATTCGGAAATAAAGGAAAAATTTAGGAAAATCTATGACAAAGCATTTACGATTAAGACAAACAATCCCGGATTTTCAGGTTCTACTATAGTTGATGAGCTAAGATTAGTCGCAAACAATCCTGAAAGTAATGGAAATGCAGTTGCATTAATTGATCCGTTTGGAAATCTTGTATTATGTCAATCAGGAGCTGAAAAGATTTCCCCTGTTCGTACTGCCTTTATGGATGTCATTCAAAACTATTCAAAAACACGTTGGAGTCTGACAAACGATGATGTGACTAGAGAAGTAGCAGAAAAATTCTTAGTCCATCCAAGATATGGGACATTTTTATTTTTATATGCTCCAGATCCTAATGCTGCCACCACAATTATGGATTTAGGAGCATATAGTTTTATGATGTATAGAAGTATCTCTGAAAATCATCCTTCTAATTTGCAATATGTAAAACCACCAAGAAATGGAACCGTGTCTGATTTGATTTCATTAATCTCAAATCTTCCACAATTTTACACCATTCAAGTTGGTCTATCTCTTTCTCAAGTCTCTTTTGATCAAGAATAACATTATTTTTCCTGCCCATCTGGGTATTTATCCCAAAATGGTGTAAGTCACTATAACCGAATAAATTCTTGTTTCAGATCTTAGGACTAACAATTAATTTGAAGATATGATAAATTGTTTTTTTACGCTTGAGTACAAAATAATCCCAACGTTAAAGATTATAAAACAATCAAGAAGTTTTCAAATTATTGCAATTTGAAGATTTTTTCATAGGCCAGACATTCAAATCCAAGATAATGATTACTGAATCAGAATTTCGACAGTACCTGTCATTTGCTAAAACAAAAATTCTTTTACATGAAAATGCAGAGATAGCCAAACAGGAAGGTGTCAAGGGAATTTTAATTCCAGGACGGTCAATAATTGCACGTGCAGAAGGTACAATGACTCGGTTAGATGCTTTTTCGGATTGCATATTCCTTCTATATGGTATGAATTGTGATCCAAGCTGGCAGAATCGTCACACTAGATTTATTGGCAAGGTGTATGCAGGCGAAGAACTTGAGGTAAAATATATCATCTCTGATAAAAGAGATGCAAAAAATAAGGACTACGGCATACTTGGTATTGATTTTGAAATAACAAGAAGTACAGATAACAAACTGGTTACAATATCACGTAGAAATTTGTATAGAATTAAAAAGTAATCAGAAACATGCAAAATATCTATTATTTGAATCAAATATGAAATAATTCATCGATTGATAAGAACAAGTTTTTCTACATCAAACAATCCTTTATCGCATAGTTTCAATTTAGGTATGACTAGTAGTGACATAAACGATAATGTAGTGAATGGAGATGCCAACTTTGGTTCCTAATTTTTTTGCCTCATTTTTTATTTTAGAGTATTCCTGTGACTCCAAACACCTTAAAGATATCATCAGGGAATCAGCAAGGTACGGCACAATAACCAAAACTGCCAGGAAATGATGGTGTATTTGATTCCAGGAATACATTCTCGTATGTTGATAAACAGAATATTATTCCTGCAATCAAAGTCAGAAAAAACTCGATACCAAAATCAAAAGTATGTTATACTAGAAAAATTACTGTAGTAGAACAACTGGCAAATTATCACAAATTGACTGCTAGCATAAGATATGGAAAATGATGGACTGTAGAATCTGTGTTCTTCAGTATCAAAAGAATGTTTGGTGAAAATGTTAGGGTCAAGAAGAAAATCAGTTTTAATTGTAAAAGAAATAAAATTGCTTTATGAAGAACTCCAAAGAAGGAATTTACTTATAAAATAACAATTATAAAAAAATCTCTTCTATAATGTAATTATAAATTCGATTTATCTCCATCAAGAAACTTTATTGCGTCTAAAAGAGTATTACAAACAAGGTTTTGTATCTTGTAACGTAATTGTATAGTAAATTATTTTAGCAGAAGATAGTATTAGTGAGGATTCAACATCTGAAATTTTCTCAAAATCTTTGTACGTAGGTTTAATTTCTAGAACAGATCTTTTCATATTTGTTAATTCTTCTCTAATTTTGATGATGTTTGAAAAGATACTTTTCGAACCAAGTTTATTTTGTTTCTGAAAATATGTACTAATTGTTTTTAAGAATTATTTTCGAATCTTTGACAGAAATAGAATGACCATATGTCTTGAGAAATTTTATGTTATAGCAATTTTTATGACTCTTAAGAGTCAAATCATCTTACAATGATCACTATGCAGTTAGCTTTCTGAGATATTGAAGTCGAAACACTTCCTAAAAGAGATCTGGTAAGTATGCCTTTTCCTAAGTTTCCCACAACAATAACCCCCACTTTTTGCTTTTTTGAAAAATTTAAAATTTCTTCAGATGGATTTCCAAGAAGAAGTTTGGTATCAAATGATATGCTCTCTTTTTCCAAAATGGAAGAATTTTTTGTCAATATTTTGTTACCTTCTTTTTGTTCTTTGTCTAATGAATTTTGTAACATAGGGCTGCTTATACTTCCCCAAAAAGGCTCAACTTGACTTTGTATTGTGCCAAGAACAGTACTTGGTTCAACCACATGGATTAGAGTAATTTTAGAATCGAATTTTTTGCAATCAGGATAGCTTGATTAAGAGCTTTTTCTGAATGCTTGGAACCATCCAAACAAACCATGATTTTTTTAAAATTATTTATCACTGATAATTAGTTTAAGTTGTAGTTTTTAACTAATTTCCAACAAACCCACTTTCGTTATGATGCTAGTTAATATTATCATTCTGTGCCTAAGGCAGGGGATTTCTTTTTTACTCTTTATCGATAAACTCGTTTACACTTCCAATAATCAAATCATCGCTCGTAAATTGGTACAAAATAAATCGCTCTAACTATATCCCCATGCACGTTGTGCTGGGGATATAGTTAGGCCTCTAGATTTTGCACTAATTTTTATTCCAATTGATTGTTGAATTTTTTAAGTTGTTTTTGAACTAGAATTTCAGTTTAATTCTCTGAGGACTGAATAATCATTTGGGGGATAAAAATGGAGACAGATAGGCATGAAAAATCATGAATAAAAAGTAAACCTGATAAAGATGTGAATTAGAATTTGAAATTGTGAAAATTGAAATGATTTGTGCAATAGTATTATCCATTACAATGTTTGCAATTCCTTTCTCTTATGCTGAAGAAACAACTACATTCTTCATTCATCCTCATCTTGTTGATTGTGTGGGAGTTGGTCCAATGAAATGCCTGCAAGTTCGAGAAAACCAACACTCTGAATGGCTAAATTTTTATGATAAAATTGAAGGGTTTTCATTTTCACAAGGAAATTCTTATCAAATTTCTGTAAAGATAACTGACGTTGAGAATCCACCAGCGGATGCTTCAAGCAAAAAATATGAACTAATTGAAATAATTAAACAAGAATCTACAACAGACCATAGTCCATACAAGAATACATGTGCACCTGGATTTGTTCCATTGGGAGAGATATGCGTTCTAAATGACAGATGTGGTCCTGGAATATATCCTGAAAAAGTATGTGTCATGGATGGAATGGAACAACCATATCTCAGACCATCACAGCAAGGCAATGCAGGAATTTCAGCAACCAATGTTATTTGTGCAGAAGGTTTGAAACAAATGTTCAAGTCTCATGACGGTTCTCCTGCATGCATCAAACCACAATCAGTCAATTCACTAAAAGAGAGAGGTTGGCAGACATTCATGCCAATCTTTGCATGTACGCTAGAGTATGCACCAGTATGCGGAGTAGATGGAAAGACCTATGGAAACAATTGTATGATTAATTCAGAACACATTACAATAAAACACCAAGGCGAATGCCAATGAATAAAAAAATTGCAATGGGAATAGGTATTGCTGTAATTGCAATTGGGATATTTGTCTTGGCATTAACTAATCCTAACTTGAGAGAAAACAAAGATACATGGTTTGGTTTTATCGATACAAGTTCAGAGCCTGTTCCTCCTGTAACTCAACAAGACTTGAGAATAATGATTGATGAGTGGATGGACAATCCCGATGAAGATGACAGGGAGCAACGATTAGAAATTATGAAAGCCTTTTACACATTCCAAGAATCAGGACAAAAACTAACCGATGATCAGGCAGGCAGAGTCATGTATAATCAGATTGTAAAAATGGTAAGCTTTGATATTCCGAAAACAGAATTAGATGAAATGAAACAAGATATTCGTGAAGAACTAAGAGAGTTAGGATTTAATTCAGATTCTTGATCTTTTAATGTTTGAGATAGAAATGATGGTTAGTCACAAAGATTTTGCATTAAAATGAAAAATGAAGAATCTTATGAAATATCCAAAATGCTTATGAATACATCCAGCAAGGTTTCATCATACTTTGTCTTTTGATCTAAATGTAATTCTACGTGTAATTACCTCTCCAAATTCAGCATTTGCACAAATCAGAGACAATGAGGAAAAATACTTTACACAATCAATTGGCCTTTTGGTAGTCAGCTCTATTCTCAGTGTGTTTGTGATACTTCCGTTTGTAATGATTCCACTCAGTGATGCCTATTTTGAAGGGGTAGATGATGTTGATCTTCCAACAGAAGGTGCAGACATGGTTTGGGCCATGGCAGTAGGCTTTCTAAAAGGAATAGTTTCGTTTGTGGCCCTTTACTTTATTGGAAAAAAGATTGGAGGCAACACCAACTGGAAAAAGGTATTCTCAGTTATCTTCCATACGTACGTTCCAGTAATTCCCATGATGATCATAATTTCTGTACTGGTGTTTTTGATGTGGGGTTCTCTTGCAGAAATAGACCCATCCTATCTCATGTCCACTGATGCAGACGAGGAGCAAATTCTGTCTGCAATAGGACCCATGCTTGCTTATGCAATCCTACTTGGTGTTTTTGCAATTGCATTTATGATATGGATTATAGTCATATCAGTCAAGGCAATCAAGATAGTTGACGGGTTTGAAACAGGAAAGGCTTTTGGGCTTTTGATTTTGGTCATGATTATTGCTTCTGCTGCATCTGTAGTGTTTAACGTATAGTTTTACACGCTTGTGAAACAGATTAAGAAAATATCCATGTAAAAAATAATAACATCAATAACAACAAAAATTTGTGGCAATTTATTCAGTTAAAGCTAGATGCATCAAAGAAAAAATGGAAGAATTTTACCAGAAACTAACAGATGGTACAATTGAGAATCAGAAACCTGATGGTCAAGAGATAATTAATTCGATGAAACGTGCCAAGATAATCGAGTCAAACATAATTCAATGGTCTGAGATGTGTTTTTGTTCGCCTCCATTAAAGCATGAACGTAAAACTGTATACGATCATTTTCTAGTAAATATGGAAACTAAAGTTATAGATGAGCACGTAGAGTATGAAGGAGAATTGTTTATGGATTTTTTAGTAAAACAAAATAGAAAATAAAGAATGCATGAGTAACTGCACATTGCGCTGCAACCATACTCGTTCATTTCTTGGAAATCTTTATTGTGATTCAAAACTTTTAATTTCTAATTCATCATTGTTGTAATCCTGGCTCTCATTAATTGATTTGATTGCCTTTTCTTTAGAATCATAGACTCCAATTATTTCACCACCTGCATAGTATATTTCAGATACTATCCAAACCTTCATTTTTTTTCTTAATCATACTTACTGATGTGTCTTTGCGATTAGTTTGTCATTTATAGTGTCATTGTTTCATTTCTCTACGTAAATACTATGTTGACCAATAAAATACCAATACCCACAATTAGTATTGGAAGTTAGAGAGTCAAATTCCATACCCACGTGTATTAAAATCATATTGGAAAAGAAGTAACAAACGTCTAGGAATTATTTACGGTAAAATAATTTTAATCAGTTCTCCCATTGGATTTTGGCAGATCTGCTCAACGCTCTCTATCTTGGACATGAACAAGTTTACATTTTTATCAATAAATGAACAATCTGTTACCAAAGAAATGAAAAGATATCCCCTATGTCAAACAGAATACAAGGATATGGCCAAAGTTTGTCCATTAAGACACTGTTCTAACTGTGGCTCATTAAAATTACAGTCTCATAAAAAACGGAGTTTTCAAACATCTCGGGCAAAACAAAATTTTGCCTTCATTTTACCACCTTTGGGTTTCTTTGTCTTAGTGTATGGTTATCTGTTTGTTCAAGGAGACTTGATTCCCTTTCTCAGCATTGTTGCAGTTTATTCCGTATTTTTTACCAGTATTTTGTTTAAAATTACAATAAAAAATATTGATTGCAAAGAATGCAATGCGAGAAATTTTCCGTTTGTGAGTGATGTCACCATCAATTCAGCCAAACCAAATGGATATTTGATTGATGAGGAAGATCTGACAAGAAAAATTGCCAAGACAGTTCTTGAAGGACTATCGAAAGAACAGAAAAAACACAACAAAAAAGATACAATGATTAGAATAGTGGGTGCAGTTTCCTTGGTAGTTATTGCAGCACTTGGAACTTTCTTTGTAAATCCAGATGATGTTTTACTGGGGGAGATTGTCGATTTAATAAAATCATTTCAATAAATGAGAGCACTTTCATTTCTTTTCAGAAAATCAGTTCATTCTGAATCTTGATTTTGTATTGCAGTTTATTGTGATTTGTCACTCTCTTGTTTTTGGGATTCCTTTTTCTTGCGAGAACATGCAAGCATCTCTTCTGACATGTGTTTGCCTTTTGCCTTGTTGCATACAGGACATGTCCCGTCTCCGTCTTTTGGACTTGGAGATTCTGACATCATATAAAGTACAATAAGGAATACCTCGTTTAAAAAAAAAATGTGAAATGAGAGATTGCTGCGCTTTTAATACTTTAACGACGTACAATATCATAGAGTATGGTTTTTAGAAAATGTGTCCATTGCAACAGGGAATATGAAAGCCTGTTTGATGGGCCCACTTGTTCATCTGAATGTGCAGTGGAAATATCATCCACAATTGAGGTAAATAGTGGTTAACCGTAATTTTCCAGAATTCTGTACCCCTCAAGTCAGTGGACATCACGTGGAATCTCTCAAAAACTATGCTTTACCTGATTTTATTTTGTCACTTGTCGCAAAAGAATGCGATTCGGATCTTGCAAAAAAAGGAAGAACGGACAAGAAATTACACAGCATGAATGAGGAATCCCTTGAGTTACTGTATCGGATATTCGTAAAGTGTGACAAAAACAAGTCAGGACAGTATGCCAGGTACAGATTTTATGCGTATGTTGCCAGCATGTATTACAAATGCGAAGTCTTGATCAACGAGATATTGCCAGGCAAGTCGGGAAATAATTACAAGGTTCCAGTAGCGATAAAAAGTAACGGAATGTACATTTCAGTTGCAGTAAACAAGGACATTGGAAAGCAAGTGAACAGAAGGGACACAGCGAAATTTTACCACATGGTTGATGACATCAAAAATGGAGAGCAGGGAACCATGTTGGCTGATGCAATTTATGCTTCCTCGGTAGGATTCAAAAGGGAATCACTAGTTGAGATTGAGAGGCTAAGTGTAGCAAGAAACAATGATGATCCTGAAAACAAACTGAATTTTAAAACGGCATATTTTGAAAACGACATTTATTCTACAGCTCAGTGTTGAAGGGATTAATTTTAAAGCAGATGGAAAGTAGATCATTGGCTCCTACATTGTATTCCTTTTCAACTCAAAAAGAATTTAAGACTATGGGAATTTCAAGTAAAAAGTTCCCATATTGATGTCCACTATTGTTATAACTGCCCAATCCTTAATTCTTACATGGTTCACAAAATAAAATATTTTGAAGCTGATAAATTGAAACCAGGTGTTTTCCTTCAAGATGCAGTAAATGACTTTCTAGCGGAAAAAGATGAAAAAATCATAGCAGTTCACCCCGTTATGGAAAAAACATTGTTGGTTCACTACAAGGAATAATGACTCATCTTCCATTATTTTCATCTTGATAAAAAATTTAACGTCCAATGCTGTTTTAGTTTTGAATAACGTGAATAGTTCGTCAAAGATTGGTGGCCAAAGAAAAATATCTTTGTGCCAAGACCGCTAATCTAAAAGTTATCATTAATGTTACGGACTTGTGGAATAAAAGAACAATTATGCAAATACCAAACATGTTTTTAGAAAATGGTTCTTTTCTTCGCATTTTGTGATTTTTAATAACATAACATGAACTTGCGTTTTTCAATGTTTTTGGAATGCATTTTCAGATTATGATTTACCGAATTGGTGTAATTCCAGCAAATAATCCATGACTTGCAGATGCTGTTATTACGACAGATGTGGTTGCTTGTTTTTTTCATGATTTTACATATCTATATAGATCATCATGGGAAATGTATACTTGGGCATTAAAATTTATAGAAAAATAGTAAAAAATATAGAAATTCAGGCATGAAACTGTGAAATTCATCCGGTATATATCACAGAAAGGCACTAGCTAAAGCATGTTAAAAGAACTAATTCAAAAAATGAAATTTGGTTCTTGCAAAGCCAAAACATCTGACGATGTTAATGCATTTGAGGAATCTGGAAAAAAGAAACCCGAGGATGTAGAAAAATAGATGGCATATCGCTGCAAGCATTGTAATTTTAAGTGGAATGCATGGGAAGACGATTTTCAAAAAGTACTTGTTCATGAAAAGACACATGTGGGAAAGGGTGACTGATGCTCCTTTGCAATAAATGCTATAACAAACATCATGATCAGTGTATGGGAAAAGCTGGCATGTATGATTGTAGTTGCAAATGTTTTAAAAATAATTTAACAACATGATATCATCAGAAAACAGAAACATAATCACATCACATAGTAATGTGAACCGTCTACGAATATCCACTAAAGGTACCAACATTCCAGGGCACCATCGGGAATGTGAAGAAGGGAATTGTTCTCGATTGATACCATGCCCATATGTCAGATGCCAAGAACACCGAACCGATATGGCAATAAAGGATTGGACTGTACAGCATGTTGAACCATGAAAAGCATGCCAACCCCGCCTGCAGAAGATTACGTAATGAAGAGCGATTCTAAAATAAAATTGTCTGAGGATGACTTTGTTTTGGTTGGAATGAACTACAACTATTACATGATTCCAAGGCTGGCATATCCCAAAGATGAACTCAAAAGTATAAAAGAGCAAATCCTCAAAAATCAGAAAATGATTGAGGAATTAAAATCAGTCTGGGATGATGGAGTGCATGGCATGTTTGCAGACGATGTTGCAGGAATAATGGAGAAATATTTTGGCAAAAGAACCAAATGACAAATCACTTGCTACTGAAGATGCAGAATTAAAGACAAGAGTAGTTTTACTCAATACCTGTACGAATTGTGGCAATAAATTCAAACCTGTCAACAGTATGATATTGGAAACGTTATGCGGTTTGTGTCTGAGAGAGAAATAAAATTCGATTGAGAAGATATTATTGGACATGATGATTTTCGATGCAAATCAAATCAAATCAACATGTAATGAGATGACATATGCACTTGAAGGTTGGAATCTATTCTTCTTCACATTCTTTGCAACAAAATACTTGTAAAAAGATCAAAATGTTTCCACAGATTTTACATTTTTCATTTACAACGTCAAAGGATCATGTTTGAAATCTTCATTTCTCAGTCAGGATGATTTGTCAATACAGTAACTACATGGGGAAAATCCTTCATTTTTTGCACAATCAAGCGTGTCTGGGACAAAGTAGGACCTGTCTTTCTTTTTTACGTGATAGATCTTGCATTCATGTTTTTTCATGGCCAGATGATGCACGATCATGCCTGATTTATCGCCCATATACCCCGGCATGGTGCTACTTGTTAATCTCCAAGAGAATGTTCTCGTCTTGCCATCTGATGTTCTCTAAATCATCAAAGTTATCTTTGATGTTTTGCTCAAACGTTTCAGATGATTTTTTAAATTCATCTTTATCGTAAAGGGCAAATGTGGAGTAGTGATTACTTTTTGCTTTCTTTAAAAGATTGGATAAATCAGATGTTCTGTCATGTCCAAATACGCGGGTATTGACAATTTTCATATCTGCCTTTTTTACGGCATATTGCAATTCATCAAATTCAAACAAACGATCCTCAGTTTCTGTAAACAAAGGAAAGTATTGCCCCCAGATGTTTCTGGAATTTTGATCTCGTAATCGTGTGTAGATGAATGCATTGCCGTCATCCTTGAGGCATCCGTATACCTCAGCCAAAAACCTCTGTATGTCAAAATGATGTATGGCATTAAACGTTACAATACAATCCATCGAATCGTTTTCTAAAGGTAATTTGTTGGCATTGCCTGGTCTGGCACAAAAATTCAAAATGCCGTTGCCAATCAAATAACTCTTCAGATGTTTGAGCATATTTTCATTGTAATCGATGCAGTGAAGATAGCAATCATCTTGTAAGTATTTTAAAAGTTCCAAAGAATGTCTACCATCACCGCATCCTACATCGGCTATACCGATTCCTGGTTTTTTTGATAGTCGATTTTTTATGTGCTGTATGTGGTCAAAATCAGTCATTCTCAAATCTTTGTACTTAGAAGCAATTTTTGAAAAATGACTATTTGTATCCTTTTCAGCAACCATTGCTTCATTCTTCATGGTCATAATGAAAATTCCCACGTGAGGACAATTATTGAAACCGCGCTGGAAAGATAAAACGAATAGTACGTTCGTCTGTATCTTGGCCTCATCTATGCAATCACCGTTTTTTTAATTTCAGCAGTCTTGCACAGGCTTATCAAACAATCATGACAGAGATATTCACCGGACGTATTCTTGCAACCGCAATCACATGTACACGTATAATCATTCATTAATTGAGCCCAGAGAGACTCGAGTTTGTATGGCTCTGAATTGAACGGTATTCCAAAAAATCATTCTACCTTAGATGGATCAGTCTATCCTATAAAGGGGCGTAATATCTCATGGAGTTTCTTTTGTTACTTTTCATGATTTTTTTAAGGATTATTGTTAAAGGATGAAAAAACTTTCCAAAATTATCAACTACGATCAAACGTTCTATCGGCAATTTTTTGGCAGTTTCGGAAAAGTTTCGGCAAAATCTCCGAATTGATACCGAATTGATAATCTCTGAAACCGAATTGATACCGAATTGATAACTTGATGTCTCCGAATTGATATGTCATTTACCGAATTGATAGTTCATTCCACCGAATTGATAAAAAAATTAGAAAGGCAGTCCTTTCAAACCGCTTTTCCAATATTACTATCTGTTTTCGATGTCATCATTTTTTCTATTTTTGTACTGATTGTATAACCACAGTCCTCCAAAGATTACAATCATCGCTCCGCCAAAAATCAAGAATGCTTTCACAATGCCAGAGTTTCCAGTAATGTCAACTCCTTTCTCATCTTTGAGATATTTTGTGAATTCTTCTGGTCTTTGGTTAAACTGTGCCAGATTATTCATACTACTTGCACGATATGTTCTAGGTTTCTTGTCGGGCCCTCTTTCTCTGCTACGCTTTTTTCTTTCAGTGTAATCTGTTTCAGAGTCATCGTAACTTTCAGATGCAATTTTAACATCATTGTTATTTTCTTCAATCATTTCACTCATAATTTGCATGTCACCTCCTGTTTGTCTTCAAACTGTAATTGACGTAACTTTCTCAACGTCTTTCCCTTGAGATTTATCTTGTCAGAACCGGTTGCTTTTTCCTTTAGATCAAAGAATGTTCTTCTTGGAATTCCTATTCTTTTAGACAGACAAACTTCCGTTATGTCGCTGGTCATTACCAACTTTTTACGCCTGCTGTGGTGGTGAGAGATGAAACTAAGCCAATTGGAGTAATTGGAGGACGAGAGATAATCCAAGGAGTATACAAAACCCCGTCGTCTGATTTTTTTGAAATGCGGCAGGTAGGAGATATTGCAGATAACCGACTTAACGTGGTTACTGTAGATACAAGCCTTGAGGAATTGATTTCTATTTGAAAAAACGGTAAAAGGGAATTTGCCGTAATCAATATGGGAAATGATGATTATTCGGTCATTTCTGTAAAAAAATTACTCGAGATAGGAATTGACAATAATATCGAATATCGCATGTCTGAGATTCCCAAAAAGAAGATTGTGACTTTTGATAGGGATGCTACTTTTGGAGATGTTATGAAGCTGATGCTTGAAAACAAAACTCGAAAGATACTGCTGGAGGGAACAAACCAGTTCATCAATGACAGAATCATTATTGAGACGATAGAAAAGTTTGATTACATTCTTGGCAATGACAATTTTTTGGACATTTCAGTTAGTGTTGTATCCCTTGATGAGACCAAGACAGTAACAGAGGATTTGAATCTGACAGAAATTTCCAAAATTATGTATGACATGTTCCAGCCGTTGATACTCCACGAGGACAGAGTGGTTAGCCCATGGGACATATGCATGGCTTTGGGTAAGAATTAACTGAGTGTTCAGGACTTTAACGAATATTATATGGTGTGTCAAATATTATGAATTGCAACTCTGCAATACTTCGATAAATGATAGTCATTTGAGGATCAAATGACCATTAACATTCCTAAAAAATTGAACCAAAATAATAGATCTAAAACAACCTAAAAAATTCAATTATTAATTTGAAATGAATTTCATGGGAAATTCCTTGTCTATTGAGAGAACATTTGGCATCATTACACGTGTTCATTTTCTTAATATCATCATCACTATTCCAGGACATACAAAATACGTTCCCACATTCAAAAGAATCAGGTCAATTCCATATCCTAAAAATTCTTGATCAGAGGATATTTTCATGTCATTCAGAATAGAAATGTTGTAAACCAAAAAGCAATTGCTGATTTGACCATGTCTTAGATATAGGATTTTCACAAGTTCCTTGAAAGATTCAATTTGATTTGGATTGATTTTTTTATTATCTTTAAATTCGATAAAGCATAATCAAAATAGGTAAAATGAGCGTAACTTGGAGAGAAAGGCTAAGCCAAAGGAGACTGGAAATTGGAATAGAAGGCCCAGAATATGATTACATACAAAGATACATCGAGTCCTATTGTTCTGAGGCTGACCGTCTATGCAAAAAAATAGATATGAACAAAACAGTCGATGAGGTAATAGACTCTATGAAAGATGAAAAGTTTGACAAGTTTACCAAAGGAGTAATCGGTTCTATTCATAAAAAAAGAGGATATGATCCTGATGATGACAGTAAAAAAGAGATTACCACCTTAGCTTAAACAAAACATTGAGCAGTAGACTGATTTTCATTTAATTTCAATAAATCAAAACTTGTATGTTATTTTGAACTTCTTTTTTTCTAAATGTTTCTTGTCAATTATCATTTATTTCAATTTAATACCTGATTTAAAATCTCTAGC
>Ga0224503_10000308_pt1 | contig 14690 bp, 21 predicted proteins | sample SF_Oct11_sed_USG_2_FD_169106 | JGI IMG/M metagenome (GOLD analysis project Ga0224503, IMG submission 169106) | Sediment microbial communities from San Francisco Bay, California, United States - SF_Oct11_sed_USGS_21 | ecosystem: Environmental > Aquatic > Marine > Sediment | place: USA...
AACATAATGTTCGTGTAATCCAAACAAAATAATGTTCGTGTAATCCAACCAAAAAAAAATATTGAGTAAAAAAAAAGTTTCAAAATAATTTTATTGTTTAATCAAGTTATTAACATTTTTTAAGTTTAATATTCCATTATAATATTTACTAAATCTTTAACAGATACATAATCCATTAATATATTTTTAATTTTTTGTTCGTTATACTTTTTGATATATTCCATATCTCGTAGTATTTTTTGCAAAACATTATTAATTAATCCTTCACACATACCAACGCTGTTAATATCCAATACCTTTTGCCATTTATAAGACAATTCAATATATTTTTTTCTGTCTCCCCTTGTATTTTTCATTTGTTCCGTAATATCATCTTTCATACCAGAATATCCTTTTTCATCATATTCTTTCAACAAATCATAATCAAATCTATTTAATTTTCTGTAAATAGTTTCAACATTATCGCTCAACTCCACATTATCACGGAGTATTTTAAAATAATTATTTCTATGCTTATTAGTATTAATATGCCTTTTAATTGATTGTTTAGTTTTGTATGATTGACTACACACAAGACAAGTAAAACTACCATCAGCATTATTATACGCATCAACAAACTTAAAATCGCTCATATCCATATTATTCATTTTCGCTTCTATATTATAATACATAGTTCTGTTTATACCCTTTTAATCCTAAAACGAAAATAATTAAACCTCAATCCTCCACACATTTTATTAATTCTTTTGTTAATTTCTTTGGTATTCTGTATCTCATATCTCTGTTAGTCCCTCCTCCATAATCTTTACTAACATCTTTGGAATGTTTCAAGTAAAAAGTTCTACCGCAATTATTCTTATGGAATGTTCTTTTTTCTGTTTTAACTATATGCTTACAATCTTTTTTGCATATTTTCGGTGTAAAGTTTTGTAGATTAGTCCATATTCTCGTTCTTTTTCTGTAATCAAATACATCATCTTCACTACTATATTTGCAATAATCTACATCATAATAAGGTATACCTTCCATAAAGTTTTTTGTTCTTGCTGTCTGGGGATTTTCAATAAACCAATATTTACAATTAAAATAATTAATAATCTCTTGGGTTTTACGCAATAATGGAAGTCCTTTTTCAATCATATCTTTATCAATCATTTCACGAGTAGCAACTTTATTATCATATGCTTTAAGTTTTCTTCCAACACAACATAATCTTAATACACTAAAATAAACGCAAGGGGGAGACGCCCATATAATATCAAAATAATCTTTATCATATGTTTTATAATCCCACTCCATAATATCAATATTAATATCAGCCTTGCATAAATCTAAACTTACAACCTCATATCCTTTTTCTTTGTATACTCTCCCTACGGAATGCGTCCCAGAAAATAATTCTAATACTCGCATATATACATATTACAATTATTAAAATAAAAAACTTTTATAAATATTTTTTTCAAATAGAAGTTCTATAATAGAGTTTCTATTTTTGTATTTAATAATTTTTTGTTTTTGATATTTTGTTTAATCATATCATACTGCTTCAACATTAGCAATAAATCCATTAGTGTTATATCCTCCCTCATAACTTATATCATATGTAATATTTTGTTTAAATGAATTAAACGCAAAAAAGTTTTATAAATATTTTTTTCAAATAGAAGTTCTATAATAGAGTTTCTATATTATTTTTTTTTTGGATTATAAAATCTTTTATCTGGGTCTTGCTTTGTAAAAAATAAATTAACCTTATCAAATGATACAAACCAATTTCTACCGCCTTTATATGCCCTAACTTTTATTCGGTTTGGGAAAACTTCCTTTACTATACAAAAGGGGATAGTGTCTTTCTCTGGATTATAATAACGGATAAATAAGTTTACGCATAACTGGTCTTTTGTTATTCTGCAATATTTCTCATCAATCAATTGTTTCGTATGTTTTTCAATCGTCATTCGTATAGTATATATAGTGATTAAAATAATATGTTGTTATTTGGTTATTAGTATTTAATAATCTGTTAATCTTAAACATTAATTTTAGTTCATTAATAACTTTATTATATTCTTCTCTGTATCCAACAAAATCAAATACATTATCTTGTATTTCATCTGGTAGTATATCAAAAATATTTTTATCCATATATTATATACAATATTATATTATGCCAGAGTTTAAAAAATCAACGAGAAAAAATAACAAGTATATGGTTAAGGTGAATAATAAATGGGTTCATTTTGGAAATGTAAATTATCAGCATTATAAAGATACTACTGGGTTAGGATTATATACGCATCTAAACCACGGAGATAAAGAAAGAAGAAAAAGATATTTAGCAAGAGCAAAAGGAATTAAAGATAAAAATGGAAATCTTACTTGGAAAAATCCAGAAAGTTCAAACTATTATGCAATAAAATATCTCTGGAATTAAACATACCCTTTCTTTCTCCATTTTGCTAAATGGTTAATATTATTAGGGTAGTCCCTTAACATTTTATTAATTTCTGCGTGAACTTCCTTTATACCAGAACAAGGAAACTTTTTTATAACTTTAACTTCCATATAAAAATCATTAATCAAATCGCTCAATCGTGGGTGTAAATATTTTCTGCCATTAATATTTTTAACTCCTTGAAAATATCTCCTATCCTTTCTGTTTGAAAAATGAATGTAAACATCATCGTTATTTGGTGCGATTACTTTGTAAATTGTAGTATATGAATAATCTTTTGAACTCATTATAATATTTAAAATATGCGTTGTTTATATACTTAATAGTTTGGGCTGGTGCGGTTGTAAAAACAGCCCCAATTTTAATTATTGGAAGAAGTAGTATTCTTTCGTTGTTTATATTTTTCTCGGCGTTTTCTGTTAATTTCATCTCGGTTTTTATAATACCTCTCTAACGCTTTTTTTCTAATCCTTCCTTTCTGGTCGTCGCTCATCTTATTATTATAGTAATCTTTTTTATAAGAATTATAATAATCTTTTTTCTTGCGTTGAGTTGCAAGAGTTTTTTTAACGCAACATTTACTACAATAATATAATTTAACATTATAATATTCTGTTTCAATATTCCGCCAATTCTTACAAGAAGAACATTTTTTATAGATATTTTCTGGTTCTATAGTCATATTATCTTGGTTCATTATATACTTAATTGTTTTCTGTTTATATATTAAGTTATAATGATTTATTTTTTGAATATAGAAACTCTATTATAGAACTTCTATTCAAAAAAAATATTTATAAAACTTTTTTATTTTTAATTTATTTTTAATATATAAACAAAAATATAATAAGAAAACAAAAACAGATGGAAAATAAAAATATCAGTTATAGTATGGATACGGAACAATATTATCAAGGGTATATTTATTATTCTGTTCTTTTGAAGGCAGAAAAACAAAATGGTAAAATAACTAAAAAACCCTTGAATATGCCGTTAAGATGGACTGAATTGAATAAACCCATATATGATAAAAATAAAAATGGAATTGCATTACTTACTGGTAAAGTTAATAATATTTTTGTTATTGATTATGACGATAAGAGTAAATACGAAAGAGATGTTAAACTATATCCAGAAATAAGTAATTATGTCGTAAAAACAAATAAAGGGTTTCATACATATTTCAAATACAGCGATGATTTGGAAAAAATAAAATCAAACAGAAAATTAAAAGTTGATTTTCAAGGGGATAAAAAATGCGTATATGCTCCTCCAACGAAATATAAAGATAATGAAGGAAATATTTACAAGTATGAAAAAATTACAGATACTACCCTTGAAGATTTAAAAGAACCTTCAAAAGAGTTAATAAAATACCTCAACAATACTTATAAGAAAGAAACGGAATGTAAAATATCACGATGTTTAAATGAAATGTTTGAACCATTTAATTGGACTTGGAATGAAGAAAATGATAAAGTTGTTATTAGAAATAATAGTAAAAAATGTTTAGTAAGCGGTGAAATGCATAATTCAATTAATCATTCTTGTTTATTTATCAATAAGAAAGGATATTCTGTTATTAATTGTCATAGTCATAAACCAAGTAAGAAATTATCATATAAAAATACACCACTATTAAAAACTTTGAAACAACATTTAAAATTGAAAGACGATAAAGATAAGGTGTTAAACTCGCTGGAAAAGTTAAGAAATTATTTATATAAAATATCTGTTGAAAAGGGATACAAGAAAGAAGGGGATATAATATTAAAACCTTTAAAAAATGTTCCAACTCATATGGAAGATTATATGGAATTAAATGATTTTTTAGATAAAATATTTGAGAACCGAGAAGACGAAGAAATATATGATTTATACAGAAAGACACCGAGGAACAAAGAAGATTTAGTAAGATATTTAAAATCGTATAATGATGATGAACTACCTAAAATACAAAGATTACATCATATTTATTCATTTAATAATGGATACTATGATATTAATGAAATGAAGTTTTATAGTTTTCAAGAGGGGAAAAAGTATAGTAATATTTGTTCCTCTGTGTATATTAATAAAGATTTTGTTTTAAATAATTTAGATACTCCTAACTGGGACAAATTAATAAAACATCATATCAAAGATGAAGAAATATATGATATATTTAATGCTCTTATTGGAAGATTATTTTATCCATTAAAACAATATGATAATTGGCAAGTTCAACCATTTTTAAAAGGGTCTGCTAATACTGGTAAATCAACTATTATTGAGATTATACAATCATTTTTTCATACAAGAGATATTGGGAGTATATCAAGTAATTTTGAAGGAACATTTGGTTTACAAAATATTTATGATAAAAGAGTAATCATTTGTCCAGATATTCCATTTAATATTAAAAAAGTTTTAGATGCATCAATATTTCAATCTTGCGTATCTGGTGAATATGTAAATGTCCCACGAAAAAATAAAACATCTTTATGCGTAGAGTTCAAATCTCCAATGCTATGGGCTGGTAATTTTCTACCTAATTATAATGATAAATCAAGGAGCGTATCAAGACGAATTGCTATTTTTGATATAAACAATGAAGTAAAAGAAAAGGATACAACACTTAAAAAAAGAATATTAGAAAATGAAAAAGTTGCATTATTCGTAAAGTTTATAACCGCATATCATAGATTAAGAGAAAAAGTAAAAAATATTACATTTGAAGATTGGGGGCGTAAATTAGGGATTACTTACTTTGATAATCAAACGGAAGAGTTCCGCAAAGAAAGTGATTATTTATATCAATTTATTACAAATCCACCAGGAGTAAATAAAACCAGAAATAGTAATATATGGATTGAATACAAAGAGGGAGAATTAACGGAACTTGAAACATTCAAAAAAAAATTCAAATCATTCGTAAGATTTAAACATAATCTATTTAATTACAGATGGTCTAATACAAGTGATATATCAACACTCCATAAAGAAGGATATATAATATACAGAGTGCATATTTGTGCTTCTTGTAATAAAAAGGCATTAAAGGGTTGTTGTGAAAATTATAATGCAAATAACAGAAGGCGTAAGTATGTTATTGAAAATATGGTTATAAGGAATGAGTTTATTGATGATGATGAATATGAATAATCTTTGGGTCGCATTTGGGTCTTTGGGTCTTAAAATATACACCCATTTGCTTTATCTATAAAATGCGATAATTATTACAATCGTAATTTTTTTATACGGAATAAATAATGAGACCCAAAGAACCCAAACGACCCAAAATAACAATAACTATAAAAATACATAAAACTTCTGTAAAAAAAATAAAAAATGAAAAAAAGTTTGGGTCTCATTATTTTTTTGAACGAGACCCAAAATACCCAAAACGAGACCCAAAAATTAATTTTATGATTATAATATATATAAAGAAAAGGATATAAACGAAATATATAAAATGGAATACAAAAACGGACAGATTTATATAATACGCTCTCATCAAACCGAGATGGTATATGTTGGTTCAACTCGTTTATCTTTGCGTGAAAGATTACAACAACATAAAAAGAATTATAACAAATGGAAAAATGGAAAATATGGTTATACTACTTCGTATGAAATTATTAAATATGATGATGCGTATATTGAACTATATGAAAATTACGCTTGTAATAGTAAGGAAGAATTAAGCAAACGAGAAGGAGAATTAATGAGAAAAACAAAAAATCTTGTAAATAAATGTATTCCAGGTAGAACAAAAAAAGAATATGGCAAAGAATATAGACAAAAAAACAAAGAAATACGCAATCAAAAACAAAAAAAATACTACCAAAAAAATAAAGTAATACTAAATCAAAAAGCAAAAGAAAAACGACAAAAAAGAAAATGGAAAAAAATATTTGATGAAGTCCTCAAAAACATTTGAAACAACCAGTTGTCTTATGCACTTTATAAAACAATATAACAATATCAATAAAATTATCAATAAGTTCTATCTGGTCTTCTGTTAGTTTGTAGTTTGTTTTAATTATTTTTATAACTAAACTTTTTTTCATAATTCCGCTAATATCTTTCTTTTTATCATACTGGAGCATTAACTTAAATATTTCGTTAGTTAAGGCGTGATAATCAATTTTTTTATCTGTCATATATTATATGAATGAAAATAAATCCATAGTCCCATATGAGACACGATTAAAACAAAGGGAGGCATCAAAGAAATATTATCATAAAAACGCTCATAAAATCAAGGAGAAAAGAAAGAAAAAGTTTCTTGATGAAGAAGTTAAAAAAGCAGAAGCATATAAAAAATTATTACAAGAAAAAATTAAAAAAGGTGAAAGCATTTAAAAATAAAATATAGAGTTCTATTATAGAATGTCTAATCGTAAAAATAATTACAAGAATGAAATGAATAAACGAAGTTTCGAAGAAAAAAAAGTTTTAATTCCGCTTGATGATATTTTAGAAATGTTAATTTATGATAGTTGGGCATATTGTTGGAATTGCAAAAAAATATATCCACAAGAAAACTTATATGTATCATATGATACGCATTTTAAAATCATTTGTAAATCGTGTAATAATAGAAATTATTTTTCTTGATAATAACTATATGAGTAATGATAAAGTCGTTCTACATATTAATGATGATGCCAAAGAGCGTAATACAGATAATACAATATCTCAACATAATAAATATAGGCTGGAGAGTTGCATCGGCGGTTCTACTGATAAACGCTTATACATTTTGGTCGTGCAAACGATTATATCTATTAGTCTTGTTATATTTTCTCTTGTAATGTTAAGCGATAAAAGTTTAGATTGTAGCAAGGATAATTTATATTCAAGTATTTTAACTTTAATTGTTGGATATTGGATTAAATCCCCACTATCTTAACTCGCTTTCTGGACTTGCTGTTTTGTATGAAACTTCGCTGTCGCTTTTTGAGCGTTCATAATTTTTATTTACATAAGCATCTTTAAAAATCAAAGAATAAATAACTTCCGTTTTTAAAGGTTCTTGTTTTACTGGTTTATTCCATAAGAAACTAATTAAACAACCCATTATACTAATTATAAATATTTTAATATGTTTTTCCTAATGTAGAAAGTATAGTTTCAATACTATTATTTGCACTCATAGATGAAAATTGTGCTGTAATATCTAATTGATTTAATATCGTGCTGTCAAATGTAGTCGTATTACTTTCACATAATCTCTCGCCACTAAAACTGCCTCCCATTGCGGTTTGGTTATATGTAAAATCATAGTTAATTGCGAGGTCTGCTACACCTGCAACTCCCAGTCCTCTTATACAAAAATTAATCTCCAGTTCGTAATAAACCCCAGAAGAATTATTTAATGGAACAACTAATGTTGATAATGTAGTAGTTCCAGTTGCTCCTCCTTTTAATCTCAATGTCAATGTATCTGCTCCATCACTTGAAAAATTACCAGCGAGCGTTGCTACATATGCATCTCCTACTTTAAAAGTATTTGCGGGTGCTTGTCTGCTTCCTACAAAAGTGGATGCCAGAATAGATTGTTCCGCAGTTGAACCGCTTAATGTTGCTGAATTACTTGTTCCACTTGATAGACCCCCCACCGCTGTTAATCCGTTAATATCATTACAATTAATTAATCCGTTATTATTCATATCCAACTTGCTATTATTGACAACTACTAAACCACTGCCACTACTATTTAAAATAATATCTCCACTTCCACTATTAGTTAAAACAATATCTCCTCCGTTTTGCTTATCAAGCGTTAAATTATTACCAGCATCTATATTTGAAATAATACTTCCGCCAGTTAAAACTTGACACCCTAATCCAGTAGTATTAACACCAATTCTATTTCCGGTTGATTGCTCTTGAAGATTAACACCAGCACCAACAGAATTTATACTAATAGCATTTCCTAATACGGCATCTCTCATAGTAATACTATTACTTGCTCCATCGTCTATTGCTTTTACATCTTGTATTCTATTTTGAGAAAGATATACATCACCCCCTACAAAATTAGTAATAGGACTATTAACATTAATTAAATTAGGTATAATTGCTATTTCTGTTTGTCTTGAACCAATGGGCCAGTTTGAATATTTATAAAACCAAAATCACTTCCAATATCCAAATTACCACTACCAGCAAATACAGACGGACACTGATATATAAACCCAGTATTATTAAAATTAACACCTCCAGTAATATTCATCGCTGGAAAACCAGTATTACTTATATTTAAAGTCCCCCCTCCAACATCAATATTTTGAAGATTTGTTATGCTGTTTCCATTCATATTTATGTTTCCGTCCATAGGTTTAATTCCTCTTTTATCAAATAAAAATATATGTCCTCCGTCTCCGCCGTTTCCGTTAAGATTAGCGAGGGTTAAATGATTAGTTGCTGGTGCTGATGTAGAGGTTAATATTTCTGTCCCAGGATTAAAATAATTAATTTCTATTGAAGTTGGAACTATGCGAGTTGTTGTCCCTATGGTCGTTGCTCCACTTAAAGAAAATGCACTACCAGTAGGAGAAGGAAGATTTAACCAAAATCCCCCAGTATCATTTGTAGAAAAACCAGGTAGTTTAATAGGTGTTCCAACATTATTTTGAAACTCTAATGCAACAGAAGTTAAAGTGCCTCCTCCAGTTTTATAAATAATTTCTCCGCTTTGAAATTGATAAAATAAATCTGGATTGCTCCCAGATTGCCTTTTTTGAACTACAAACTTAAACCTCCATTTCCACGCAACCCTCGTATCATAGGGGTCTGTTGAACTCTCTGGTGCTTGTCCTTGATACGCTGTTTTTAGTAATGTTATTTCTGGTGTATCATAAAAAAAGGTTGCGGTTGTATTATTAGCAAGACCACAAAAAAATCTAAACTTTACCCTATCGTTAGTGCTTCCTACTGAAAAATAACCTTCTGCGTCAAACTCAATTGCTCCGTCTGGGTGTATGTCGTCCCAGATAATAACATTAGAACCAAAAGGGGCACTATCTCCACCAGAAACATCAACTAAATCGTGAAAATTACCATCAGTAGGATAATAGTTTCTTTTACTCATTTTATATAAAACTTGTTTTAATCCAGCCGTGCCTGCTCCCCCTGGGTCTTGAAAAGATGTCGTTTTTCCGTCTGCTTCCATAGTAATAACTTGTCCTTCCGTTCCAGCACTCGTCGGTAGAAAATATCCATCGACCTTTAATTCATTTACTACTTCAAGGTCGTTTACAATAACATTATCTAATGCTACATCTCCTTCTACGATTAAATCGCCTTCCACTTTTAAGTCCCCTTCTTCTCCAAGTGCAAGACCTTTTACAATTTCAGTATTTCCAATATGGGTATTTTCCAAAGTTCGCCCTAAATAATCCATTTATTATATAATAAACATAATAAAAAAATTATAATATATTAGATATTTTTTTCTAATAGACGTTCTATTATAGAGTTTCTATTTTTTTTTTTTAAGAAGTATGATATAATTTCAAAGTCATCGTAAAATAAAAGTTTTCTGGTAGTTCAAGTAAATCACCTCTACGATTACGAAGGACTATTTCAATTGTTCGTAATGATTTCTTTGTTTCAAAAGGTTCATAGTTAATTTTAGTTAGTTGATGGTCTGGATATGTTATACTTGCAACTGCTCCATATGGCGTTGTATTTAGGGGTATAATATCCACTACGCTAAAATTACCTTGTGCTTCTGTAAGGCCAGACTGATGTAATGTCCTACTATGAATGTATACTTCACTTTCTCCAGTAAGATTAACTGGATTTGACATATTTTGTGCGGTATAAAAAATACCTTCTGCGTCTCCTACTCCTAATCCTATAATATCTCTCATAGTTGTCGCTTCGTAGTTTGCCTCTGTAAAAGCATACGCATCACCGCTCCACGAAAAAACTATTTTTCCAAAAGGGTCTAAAGCAACTGAAGCGGTGTCTGGAAAAATAAAAGCATCAATTTGAGATTTTAACCTTGCGAGAAAATCAGTTATATTATACTGGTTAGGTGCTATGAAAATTGTGTAAACAACATTTCCAGTTTGTTTTGTTATTTGTAGTTGATTTTTATTCGCTGGAACATTATAAAACATATTGGGACACGACGCAAATTTTACGGAATATCCACAGACATTATCAATCGCTCTTGCTGTAGGCGGTATATTCACAGAAAATCTTGAATTAGTCCCAGATGCTTTATCCTCGCTTGATATTCTTAATAATCGGTGTTTTCGCTCTTCAAGTTTGTATTGCTTCGCTTCCATTTTATATATATATTACAAATATATTATTTTTTATTTATTGTTTAATAACAGAACGAGTAGGATATACAGATGCTACTTTGTAATATTGCAACCAAGTTTGAACTTGTTTATCATCTCCGTCATCATCAGCATAACGAATGCGAACTTCAGCGGTTCTTGAGTTATTAACAGCAATACCAGACGAGGCGATATGGGGGGACTGATTGACATTTTGACACAGAACAGACCAAGAACCATTACCAGCGACCGCTGAACCATCATCATCTAAACCGCGGAAGTTGTCAAGAGATACACTAACGCATCTGTAAGGGTCGGCGATGCCAGATGGCATACACATTCCCATAACAGAACTCTGCGAGTTTTGAAGGTTGTTAATGTAAAGTTCAGCACAATTACGCTGTGAACCAGCAGTAGTATCAGTTTCTCCCAACTGAATTATCTGGTTTTGTGCATAATAGTCGCCAATCCTGTGCTGAATTTGAAAATATGATAGGGGTTTAGAACCTAAATTATCAATAAAAATACTACCAGCAGTAGGGACTTGCGTTTGTGTCCATAGTTTCTCTGCTCTTGCGACTGCTTTATTTACTTGCTGGGTATAAGCGGTTTGTGTTCCAGCATTACCAGACTGATAGTAGAGGGTTTCGTATCCAAAAGGAAGACCCATTTGAGACTGGGACTGCTCCTGGATATTACGCTGAACGCTCATTCCAAGAGAATAAGTATCAAGTAAAATAACTGGGTCTATGATGCTGAATGCTAATGCACCAACCGCAAGTTCTCCGTCAACTGGAGCATCAGCAGTAGAATAACATACAATACTTAATGCTTCTTGAACTCTGGCGAGAGAAAGACGAAATCGCATTCCAGAGATTAACTGGGGAGGAAGTAGGGTTTCTTCGTGAAAAAGACCGCTAAAATACCAGAGAGGAATACATACACGAAGTCGGTTTGCTTTGCCTTCGTTTTCTTTAGTATCATTCTGGTTAAGAGCATAATTATATAAGGCGGTTTGGTTTGCTTTTGCTTTTTTATCTTGGGGTTGTCCTGCCATTTCGCAAGTTCGGCGATATTCATTAGGATATTTCCACGGAAGACAAGACCTAACGGCACGATTAATATTTTCAACTCGTTCCACTTCTGCTCCAGATTTATCTTCTAAAAGAAAACGAGAGAAAAGGGCGGTTGCTGGGGTATTAAGAAAACCAACACCTACACCGCCTCCGTATCCATCATCAGCAAGTCCAGTTGCTTCAACGTCAAACCGCAAATAGCAGTTCGGCCCATATACAAAATCAGTAGACGACTGAAGATTTACAATAAGTTCTGTTCCAGCAGTAGAAGAATAAACTTGCTGGTCGGCGTTATTTTTCTTAAATACTCCTCCTTCTTCAACAAGAGCGAGTTTTCCAGCCTCTTCATAGCGGAGATTATTAATATCCATAAGTTCTCGTGTATTTGATGCTTTATCCATTTTATATATAATAACAAGATTATTTTTTTTTTATTTTATTATTCTTGGGGTTGAATTATTGTTGGTTCAAAATATCTAACGCCTTGGGGCAGTTGTGGGGGTGCGCCTTCATCAAGGTTAATATTACTTTCTCCAAGTTGAGTATCTCTTTGAACCAAAGATTTAATACTTTTTTGAAGAAATCTTATGTTTGTTGGGTCTTTATCTAAATCAACAGAATTAGGGTTAAGGTCGCTGTAATCCGCAAGGACATCATCTAAATCTTTTCTTTGAAATTGTCTTGTTGGGTTTTTTTCATTTGGATATTCTGTTAGTTGAGATGCAACTATAATTTTGCTTTCATCTCCAACTAATCTTGTTGTTCGTAAGTGGGGGTCGTCTCTTTTTCTGTTCGCTTCGTTTAATTCTTGGAGAAATCTTTTCTGTAGTAATCCTCTTCGTATCATTTTTATAAGATATACAAATATTTTTATTCCTTTTTTTCATTTTGTTTTTCCTTATGTTCTTTCATTAGGTTTTGAAACACTTGTTCTCTTTGTTCGTGAGAAAGAGGAAGTCTATACAAAATATATTTAGGGTCTTGTAATTTATCTTTATGTTCTTTTAACCAGTTATTATATTCTTTTTGTTCGTCCATAACTCGACCGATTTTTTCTTGGTATTCTTCAAGTTCCTTTAATTCCTTTTTTTCTTGTTCTGTTAATTCTTTTTTTTCCTCATCTCCTAACAATTCCGTTTTATTATCCATTATATATTATAATACAATATTTTTATTATGGGAGATAAACGAAAGATTAGAAAAAGAAGAACACAAAAAGCAAAATCAGTTTTTCCAAGTTGGGAGGAGTGGCATTCTCCAAGTGCAAACTTTAATGGTAGAAATACAAAAGTAGAAGATAGATTTGCTTTAAGGTATACTGGAGATATTGGAACAGATATTCCTCATCTTCCATCAACTTTATTAGATAAAGCAGCCTTAAATCACGATATATTTTTTTTCGCTCCAGACCAACAAACCCATAAAAGAGCAAATGAATTATATAATATTTATGTAAAAGAAAAAGGAATTAGGAGAGACCCAATAACTTTTATTAGTGATGCTTTAATTACTGGTGATAGGGGGCGGATTTTTACTGGAGAGATGATGAGATTGGGATTATTTCTAAAAGGTTTTTTTGATACTGGAATGACAGCAATTAAAAAGTTAAGAAGATTAAATAAAATATTACGAGAAAGAGCAAGGAGAAATATAAACCCTATGGCATATAATCGCATAGAGAGAGTAAGAATACGAAACCAATTAACAGACCCAGTATTAAGAGAACGAGAAGGTATATTTTATAACCCAATACAACAAATATTTTATAACGAAGAACAATTAGAAAATGCTATTAATAGACGCCTTTATTATGATAATTCTGCTGTTTTTCGTGAACTTGCAATTCCTTTAATATTTATTCTTGGTTCTGGATATAATGTAATAGATGTATTAACTAAACCTATTACAGAGATGTCTAAAGCAGTATCAAAAATATTTGAAGAACAAAAAAATACAAAAGAAAGAGTTGAAAGAGTTGAAACAGAAGCAAATAAAGTTATTAATAAATATGATGATTACTTGGAACAAGTCGGTTATTTCGACCCTGGGACTTATGATTTTGTAGTATGGGAGGAGGGCGTAGACAAAGAAAAAGCAAAACAATCGTATAAAGAGTTTTACGACGAATGGAAGAAATATTTACAATTTGTTAATAAAGAATATTATTATGATGATAATTTTATTCCATATAAAATACCAGAATTAAATGTTAAGAAGTTAGATGATGTTGTTAATTTTGATTTAAAAAAACATAAGACGCCTACGACAATTGAAGAAGCAAACGAGTTTGTAGAAAAAGGAAATAATGTTATACAACATAATATTAATTTTCAAAATGCAGTAAAACAAGCACACGACGAAATAAGAGTATCTCCAAGAACTATTGAAGAAGTTTTAACAAGACATCACGATTACTTGAAATCAAATCCTCCCCCAGTTGAAACAGAACATATCCACCCTTCGTATAGTGCTATACCAAGTCCTTCTGTATCTATTCCTTCTAAATCTGTTGAAACGCCTACTCCTACACCATCTATTTTTCAAGAAACAACGACTACTACTCAACCAAGAACGACTATTCCACAATTTACACCACCTCCAACATACGACGAGGTTTTACTTCCAAGTTCTTCAAAATCCGTATATCCTTCTATGTCTGTTGAAGTTCCAGTTTATCCTTCTGTTTTTGAAACTCCTTCTAAATCTATAACAACAACAACTACTACAACAGAACGACCAACAACGACTACAACAACAGAACGACCAACAACAACTACTACAACAGAACGACCAACAACAACTACTACAACAGAACGACCAACAACAACTACTACAACAGAACGACCAACAACAACTACTACAACAGAACGA
>Ga0224503_10000310_pt1 | contig 14679 bp, 13 predicted proteins | sample SF_Oct11_sed_USG_2_FD_169106 | JGI IMG/M metagenome (GOLD analysis project Ga0224503, IMG submission 169106) | Sediment microbial communities from San Francisco Bay, California, United States - SF_Oct11_sed_USGS_21 | ecosystem: Environmental > Aquatic > Marine > Sediment | place: USA...
GTTCGCGGTAGACGAGTTGATCATGGTCGAGCACCGGGATGATTCATGAGCCCGTGATCCGTTTCGCATCCGCAAGCGCAGCCTCGAGGGCTGCGTCGCGCCCCGCGCGATAATCCTCGAAATCGAGCGGCACAGGAATATCGGGCTCGAGTGTCGCCACGCCGGGGTTCCGGAAATATGGCGACAGCCAGAAGCAGTCGGTCCAGTCCCAGCATCCATCCTTGACGTCTTCCCAGGTGCTCCAGACGCGCAACATTATCCCCGAGTTAGGAAGCGTAAAGGGAGTACCACCGTTCGCGACGAAACGCATCCGGTCACCGGCCGCGCCGCCAACAACCTTCACCTGCTCGCCGCCGAATTCCTTGAACTGCGCAGTGGCCATGACGGCTGCTGAAAAAGTCTGGGGCGACGTGAGCACGTAGATGGGGCCGCCGTTTGCTACAAGCTCGGGCAGCTCCTTCGCGAAACGACTCGTCGCATCCGTTCCGCCACCATTGAAGCGCAGATCGACCACTGCAAAGGCGGGTCTTCTTCCAGCAAGTTCGACGGCCACTCCTTCGAGCCAGTCAACGAGCGAGCGCCCGTCGACATCTGCGTTGAAATTGATGCGCACGTAGCCGCCATTTTCCTCTTCGAGAAACTCGTAGAGGTACGGTTCGTCCGGCTCGGAGAGATAAAGCGGCGGCGTTTCGCCGGACATCAGGTGGATCCAGTCGTCTGCATCCTCCTGCGGAACACGATAGTCGATAACTTCACGCCCGTAGGGTTCTCGTCGGCCTTCAGCGGGAGGCAGCGCATCCAGACGGCGTTCGACGATACCGCCATCGGGCAGCGCAAACCTCAGCGTCGCCGCATCCGGCGATGCCGTAATACCCTCAGCATGCAGAAGCGCCGGGGAAGTCAGGAACAAGTGCGAGAAAAACCGCCTGCGCTGCTCAGGTCCGCCGAAATACTGCAGAAACGCGTCGACAACTTTTGTCACAGGCTGCCCTTCGACAGCGACGATCTCGGCACCCAGCAGGTCCGCGTGCTCGCGTGTCGTTTGGATGACAAAATATCCGTCCGTTAGCGGCCCTACGCGAACAGGCAGATGGTTGACGCGGCGCGTGCGACTGATCGGCGAGACGCTCGAGTGGGCGTTATCGGTCTGAGCGACGGCTCGCGCAACCACAAGCTCGAAACGTGCCGGCGTCATCCCTTCGAGATCCGCATGCGCTGCCTTTACGGCATCGAGAAAGGCCGCTGCTTTGCTCTCGTCTTCGAGCGACTTCTCGTATTCGACGTAGCGGGCAAGATAGTCCAGGTCCTGGCGATACGCCTCGGTCTGGTTAGCGGGCGCGTCGAAATCGGCCTCGGGCGGACTCGGGATAAAGAGGCGAGACCAGGTCAAGGCCACTGCGAGAAATGCCAGCAACAGCATGCCCGCCACAATCAGCGAGACTTTGATCCACGTTCTTCGAAACAGCGTGCGCAATCCCATAGTGCCTCCGACGCCCGCCCATGGTGTTCCAGGCAAATCCGGCCGACCATGACAGCCACTGCGCTACCCGTTATCGAGACAGGCTCTCTCGAGGAAATCTGCCTCTGTGGTATTGGTGCCGGCACCACGATTCGAACGCGGGACCTACTGATTACAAATCAGTTGCTCTACCAGCTGAGCTATGCCGGCGCTGTTACTGAATTTAACGGCGTGGGTCGCGAATTATTCGCTTTTCGCCTCGCGGACTCAAGGGCTTGTGTCACCTCATCGTCCCTCCGGGCAGGTTGCGGCATCCCGCAACTTGACCTTGTCCTCACCGTACTGTTCGATGATCGCGCCGGCGCCCCGTCCAGGCGGCAATGCGATATCGACGAAATACACGGTGCCTTCGTTCATGCGCGGAGTGATCTCTGCATTGAGACCGAGCCCCTTGGCCTGAAGTTCGATTTTTTCAGCGCCGTTGACATCACCGAAAAGCCCGAGGGATATCTTGATGCCCTCGTCGTCCGTTTCGACGAGATACGCGTCGCCGAGTCCGCCCTCGCGCAGCTTGCCGAGCATTTCGTTTCCTGAAGCACGGCTCCCCACATTGCGAATCTGTACCCAGTGGCCGACGAAGATCTGGCCGACCGCCGAGCGCACCCCGGCCCGCATGCCCTCACCTGAATAACGCGTTTGTGCGGAATCGGCATCGGCGCTCGCCCGGAATGGCCCAACGGTTACGCAGGAACGGCCCACCACCGCCTCGAGGTCGGAAGGTTCGCCAGACCCCAACACCGCACCGACGCTCGCGACGGCTTGTGCAGAGCGGTCTGCCGTTACCTCGAGCGCAGGTCCGAGATCGGATTCGTCGACTATCGCGACGCCGGGTTGTGGCGGCTCTGCTGCAAACCGGCCCCACAGGAAGTAGAGAATATTCGCAAGCAGCAGCAGTAACAGCAGGTTCTTCATCGCTCGTCTAAGGTGTCTTGCAGCATTCGGGCCAGACCCTGAAGAACAAGGTGCGGGCGATGCAGGGGTTCGGTGCCAAGCGCTGTAAGCATGCGCGAGGCGTCTCCGCCGGTCAAGACCACCGCTGGATCGTAAGCGTTTGATCGCAAAGTCGTAATTGCCCGATCGACGGCGCCCGCTGCCGCATTCCATGCGCCGTGCTGCACTGCCTTGCCGGTGGTATCGCCGAACATATCGAGACCGGAAGCCGCCGACAGTCGCCGGCTGACGGCGGGAATATCGCTGGTGCTGGCGGCGAGCGCCTCGAGCATGAGCCGGACGCCAGGAAAAATCTGGCCGCCAAGGTGCTGGCCGCCGGAATCGATCGCATCGATGGTTACGGCAGTGCCGACGTCCACGACGACACACGCCGACTCCAGCTCCGCCCAGGCGCCGATCATCGCCACCCAGCGATCGACGCCCAGGCGCCGCGGATGGCGATATCCATTGCTGACACCGCAGGCCTGCCGTGCGGGTTTTGCGAAGTGCACATCGCATTTGCAATGCATCCCGATTACGCCGGACAGCCGGGTCGCAAATGTCGCTCCGGCGACATTGCTTACGCGCACGGTTTCCACGCCTCGCGGCAGGCGCGACGTGAGCACGCCGAGCCCTTCGTCCCGTATCTTGCGCATCGCGATATGGCCCGTCCTGCGGATACGATCGTCTTCAAGCACGCCCCATTTGAGGCGGGTATTGCCGACATCCAGCAGCAGTGCTTTCACGACACCGGGCTCCCGACCCCTTCGACCAGGATGGAGCCCGAAATGATTCTGGTGGTGGTCGCCGCAGCCCGCACGAGAAGCGCACCGTCGCCGTCGATGCCGAACGCTGTGCCTCTTACCGAACCGCCGGGCTGCTGCACGGTGATATTTCGCCCTCGCAGCCAGTCACGCTCGCTCCAGGTTTCTGCGAACGCCTGCAAACCCCGTTCCCCGAACGTGAGCAGGGCATCGGCAATATGGTCGATCATCGCGGCGGACAGCGGCTCGAGCGACACGGCCCGCCCCAGGATACTCTTCAGGTCGACGGGCGCATGGGCCCAGCCCGAATCGACACTCTCAAGAATTTCCTGCGACAACTCGAGATTGATGCCGATACCGACGACGACGCTCGCATTCGTTGGCGAAGCGCAATGTGTTTCGGCGAGCATGCCGCCAAGTTTACCGTCGAGGGCGACGATATCGTTCGGCCATTTCAGCATTACGTCGTCGACTCCCGTATCCCGTAGCGCCTCAACCGCGGCAACGCCGATACCGAGCGTCAGCGCAGACAGATTATCGGGTCTTTTCCGGAACGTATGCGCGATCGAGAGGCACAGGCTGGAGCCGGGCGCCGATAACCATCGCTTGTCGCCGCGCCCCCGGCCCGCCGTCTGGTGGCCGGCAATCGCGACCCGGTGCTTGCCCTCGTCCGGCGCGGGCTCCTTCATCAGATACGCGTTGGTCGATTCGATCTCCGGGAACACGTCAATCCGCGCCATTCTCGAGGCGCTCGCCGGGTCTAACGCGTCAAGGATCGCCGCGGAATCAATGCTGCTCATTGTCGGTGATCCGTTCCTTGCCGCGGAACAGCATCAGCCTCTCGTTGCGATGTTCCTCGCCCCGGCGCATGCGCTGAATGTTGGCGCGATGCCAGAAGATGATGAACATCGCCATGACCGAGGAGTAGATAAACAAACCCTGGTCTGCGGGCAGCCGGGTGGCGGCCAGCCAAACCGGCACGGACACCGCGGCCGTCATTGTCGCCAGCCCGACGAAACCGGACAGCATGACGACCCATGCCCATACCAGCAGCATCGGCAGAATGATAGCCGGGTTCAGCGCGACAAAAGTCCCGACGTAGGTTGCCGCACCCTTGCCGCCCCGGAAGCCGTGATAAAACGGCCAGACGTGACCAAACACCGCCGCGGCTCCGCAGCTGAGCGCGAGCCAGGTTCTCGAAATTCCGGGATCGATGCCGATGAATGGCAAGTCGAGCACAGGGATGAGGCCTGCGCCAATCACTCCCTTGCCGACATCGATGAGCACGACGCCCAGCGCAAAGACGGCCCCTTGCGTTCGCAGCGCATTGGTACCTCCCGCGTTGCCGCTCCCCATGGTGCGAATATCCACGCCGCCGCGAATACGGCCGACGACCATGGCGCCCATAACAGAGCCCAAAAAGTAGCTGAGCAGGAACTTGACGCCGAGTTCGAGCATCACAGGTAACCTTTGCCAGTGGCGACTGGCGCATTGTAGCATCGGGTGCCCTGCATCAACGGTCACTCGATGACGGCCCGGAACCCTTCGCTATTCCTGAACCCGATTGCCGGTCGCGGCCGGGCCAACCGGCGCTTGCCGCGCATCCTGAAATTGATGGAAGAAGCCGGGGTCCACGCTGTCGTGCACCAGAGCACCGGCGTTGGCGATCTCGAAAACCAGGTTTGCGAAGCCGTACGTGGCGGCACGACGCAGTTGATCGTCGCCGGCGGCGACGGCAGCATCCACGAAGCCGTGAACGGCATCATGGAAGGGGGCGGCGGCGCCGCGCTCGGCGTCGTGCCCGTTGGCACCGGCAACGATTTCGCGAAAGCCTCGGGCATCCCGCTCGATTGGGAGGCCGCGACGACTCTGCTCGCGCGCCGCATTGCGGATGATGCAGGGCCCCGCAACATCGATCTCGGCCGGATGAACGAGCGCTGGTTTGCGAACGGTGCCGGAATCGGTCTCGATGCAAGAGTCACGCAGATCGCCCGCTCCTATCGCTGGCCGATCGGCGATCTCGTCTACCTTGCCGCGATTTTTCACGCGATGGTCGACGGCATCGCCACCCCGGAAATCCTGATCGAGGCCGACGAACTGCATTGGGACGGCCCGCTCACGCTTGCAAATGTCAGCAACGGGCCCTGGGTCGGGGGTATGTTCCATATCGCGCCGATGGCGAAGAATGAAGACGGCATCCTCGAGTTGCTGATCGCTGCGCCCGTCACGCGCCGCCGCATCCTGCAATTGCTGCCGAAACTCATGCGCGGCAGCCACATGGACGAGACCGAAATCGTGCACGCGAGCGTGCGACGCGTCAAAGTCTCCGCGTCGGCGGCCGTACCGTCACACCTCGATGGTGAAGTGCAGCCGCTGCAATCCCATTTCGAAATCGAGGTATTGCCCGGCGCGCTTCGACTCCTGTAATGCGTCATTAGGGGACAGTGACTTTAAGTGCCAGGCCACTTCGCCTGGCACTTAAAGTCACTGTCCCCTGACGCGCGCGCCCAGGTAAATCGCGATGAGGGCGATCGCGGCGCCGGCGATTTCGATGGCTTGCATGGGCCGGCCGAAGAACAGGACGTCCCACACGAAACTCAGCGTCGGCTGAAGCAACAGCGCCAGCCCAGCCTCCGTCGTCGAAACGTGCGGCAGACTGCTCGCAAGAAGCAGGGCACCGAAGCTGTGCGAAAGAATCCCGTAGCACAACAGCCACTTTATGTCGGCGGAGTCGGGCACCGCGAGAGACACGCCTTCTGCTTGCGCGATCACCACGAGCAGCAAGGTGCACACGATCGAAACCACCGCAACCTCTGCCAGCGGCAAGCGGTTCTCGCTATCGACGCGTGCCGCACGCAACGAGAGCAGGTAACCCGCGTACATGATCGCGGTCAACAGACCGAAGATGATGCCAAGCCGGTAGTCGTCCGGCAGGCTCTGCCAGTCGAGGCCGACGATCATCACGAGCCCGAGGAGTGCGAGTGGAACCGCAAGCATCTGCATCTTGCTGGGCTTCTGGCGCAGCAATACGACGCCCGCAGACATCATGATGAAGACCTGGAAGTTGGCGAGCAGTGTCGACAGGCCAGGGCCCACGTAGATGATGGAGCGGTGCCAGAAGAACAGATCGAGCGAGAAGAAAGCGCCCGCGAGCGCGACGAGGAACCAGGCGCGCTTCGAGAGTCGCAACTTCTGCCTGGCGAAAACCATGAGAACCGCGACCGTGACGCTGCCGATCGCGACGCGATAGAAACCACTGGTCGTCGGCGATACGGACACGAGCTTCACCCAGACAGGCGACAGGCTGATCAATACCGCGCCGAGAAACAGGCGCAGGTGAGGGCCTTTCAGGAATTCGACCGGCACGGGATTGCCAGGTCCGGCCTAGGCGTGCAGCCACGCCATGCGGCGCGATTCCACATCCAGCTCCACATCCTCGATCAACTCCAGGTAACACGTATCGAGCGGTGCCGCCGCGAGGCGAATGCGCGTCGTCAAAAGTTCGTCGCCACGAAATACGACGAGGTCCAGCTCGTCACCATCTCGGTAGGCCTTGAGGCGCTTGCCCACGTTCGCGGATGTCAGCTGCAGTCCGTCCAGCGCCACCGCTTCGTCACCCGGTGCTATCCCAGCCAGCTCCGCGGGACCGCCGTTCATTACGGATTTGAATTTCGACTTGCCGTTCGTTGCCGTGAGAGTTGCACCGAGCCAGACGCTGCGCTGCTTCGCGTTGTCTAGCTTCTTGCCACCCTTGTCGCTGCTCCCCGAGGATGCTCTTATCCTGTATCCGATGCCGTGCGTATGCAGCAGAGCCTCGAGCGGCAGCTCTCCCGTTCCGCGCACCCATGCGTCGAAGAAGTCCTCGAGGTCGAGCTCCGACACTTCCGCCGCCACCGCCTCGAAGCCGTCCTCGGGCACACCCTCGCCACTATCGCCCCAGCGATCCCAGCAGGCTTTCATAACGTCGTCCAGGGAAACGCGCCCCCCCGTCTCGGAGCGCAGCTTGAGGTCCAGGGCGAGCGCAATCAGGGAACCTTTCGCGTAATAACTCACGATCGCGTTCGTTGCGTTGGCATCCTGCTTGTAAAACTTCGTCCACGCGTCGAAGCTCGATTCCTCCACGCTCTGCCGCAACCGGCCGCTGCCCCTCAGAACGCGGGTGATCGTGCGCCCCAACAGCTCCAGGTAGCTCTTTTCGGTGATGAGCCCGCAGCGAACCAGCGCGATATCGTCGTAATAGGACGTAATGCCCTCGAACACCCATAGCAGTCCCGTGTACGATTCTGTCGACAGATCGTACGGCGTGAACGCCGCCGGCTTCATGCGCTTGACGTTCCAGGAGTGGAAGTACTCGTGGCTCGCGAGCCCCAGAAAGGTGCGATACGTTTCGCCGACCATGTCGTCGCCCCGGGCGGGCAGGCTGTCTCTCGCGCAGACCAGGCTCGACGACCAGCGATGTTCCAGGCCACCGTAGCCGCTGCCGGGCGCATGCACGAGGAACAGATAGCGATCGAAGCCCTCGGGAACACCGAGCAGGGACATGTGACACTCGCACAAGGTCTGCAGATCGTGGCAAAGCCGGCCCATGTCGACGCGCGTATTGCCGCGAATCGCTATCGCATGCGGAATGCCGTTTACCTCGAACTCGCCGATGGACAGGTGACCCGCCTCGAGCGGATGGTCGATCAGCTCCGCATAATCGTCTGCCTCGTAGGTTCCGAACGAATACGGCAACGCATCCTTGCGGCGCATCGATGTGGCGACTCGCCATTCCGCCGCGGCCTTGCCGGCGGGCGGCAAGAATTCCACTTCGCACGGCAGGTCCTCCTGGCCGCAGACGGCAAAGAAGACGCAAGGCCCGTTGAAATAGGCATGGGTATTGTCGAGGTGGGCACCGCGAACACTCAGGTCGTACGCGTAGATCTCGGCGATCAGGGTCAGCGGCTTTTGCACGGGTGCCGCGCGCCAGCTGCTCTTGTCGAGTTTTGTCAGCGGTACGTCGAGACCGTCCGATTCCGCACGAATTGATACGACGTTGCGCGCATAGTCGCGAATCATGTAGCTGCCCGGTATCCAGGCAGGCATCGCAAACGCCTGGCCTTCCGCGTCCGGACTCGCGACGGTCAGGCGCACTTCGAAGAGGTGTGCGGCCGGGTCGCGCGGCGATATCCGATAACGATGTAGCGTACCCACGGGCGGTCAACCGTGCAGCGGTTCGGTGAGTTTCAGGGTCAGGCACTTGGCCGACCCGCCGGCCTTGAGAAACTCGGTGAGTTCGATTTCCCTGACCTTGAACCCGGCCAGCATCAGGCGCGCTTTCAGAGGATCCGAGGCCTGGTGCAGGAACACGCGATCCCCGATGTTGACGGCATTGCAGGCGAAGTTACCGGCGTCGATGGTATCGACGATGATGCGTTTGTGGGGCGGAATTCGGGTCTCGATGGCCATGCGCGAATCGAAATCGAATGCGGGCGGGTGATACATCAGGAAGCCGTCCGTCAGCGGGCAGAAACAGGTATCGATGTGGTAGAAGCGCTCGTCCGTCAGGCGAATCGAGACGATCTCGAGGTCGAAGAACTTGCGGATTTCCTCGTGCGCCTCGATCTCGGTGCGAAAACCGTAGCCCGTCCAGAGCCATGGCCCGCGGCGGTCGTGCAGGCAATCTCCGGCACCTTCGAAACCGATCTTCTCATCCAGCGCCAACAGCTCGAAACCGTTCTCGCGAAACCAGGTCTTGAAGTGCGCTTCTTCCGGGCGCCGCTCGTGCGGCATAAAGTGACTCGCGATGGCCTTGTTACCATAGACGGCCCCGGCATTTGCCGTGAACACCATGTCCGGCAACTCGGGTTGGGGCTCTATTGTCTCGACCTCCGCGCACTCGGCGATGGCGTCGCGAAGGTTCTCCCACTGCCGCTTGGCCAGGTCCAGGCTCATTGAGCTCTCGTTGCCCGCCATCCACGGATTGATGACGTAATCGACGGTAAAATAGTCCGGCGGACACATCAGGATTCTGTCTTTGTTATCGCCCATACGTTCTCTCTTCAGATTTCTGCGGGCGGAACGCCGATTTCACCGCGCAGCTCGCCAATTATTCGGTGCTTTTTCTTCTTCGTACAGATGGGCTGTAGAAGTATAACCGAACCACCTGCAGACGATTCAGTTAGTCTTTCCGGCTTTGGGCAGGTGAATTTCCGCGAGCATGCAGCGTACGCTGCCGCCGGCGGAATCTTCGATGTCGTCGATGGCCGCCGCCACGATGCGTCCGCTGGCCTCGAATTTCGCTTTTTGGTCGTCGCTGAGCGAGTCCCAGGCTCGTTGTGACATCGCGAACACGGACATTCCGTCCGCCGCGCACAGTTCGAGCATGTTGCCCGCGAACGCTTCGAGCTGGTCAAAGTCCAGCGAAATAAGCTCGTGGCCCGTGGAACCCAGCCGCTCGAGTACCGCCTGGCGCTGATCGTCGCGCGTGATCGCGGCGTCGCAGATCACGGCGAGTTTCTCGCCGACGTTCATCAGGACGTTGGTGTGATAGATCGGCACATCGTCTCGATCGACGGCGTCGAACGCGACCACGTCGTACTCCATGCGCTGCGCGAAGTCGCCGAGCACATCGAGGTGAGTGCGTGACGACAGGCAAGCGTAGGCGATGCGATTGACGCGATCCAGGACCATGCTGCCGGTACCCTCCAGGAAGTGACCATTCGCCTCGTGATGCGTCAGGTCCACGACCTCTCGCACCTGGAAGCCCAGCTCCGCATCGAGGCACTCGACGATATCCGGGCGCCGCTCGCCGCGTCGATTCTCCGCCTCCATCGGGTAAAGCACGACCGTGCCGTCCGCGTGAAAGCTGACCCAGTTGTTGGGAAATACCGAGTCCGGTGTGTGGGGCTCCGGCGTGTCATCGAACACGACGACATCGATGCCGGCATCGCGCAGGGCTCTTACCAAATCCTCGAACTCGGGCAATGCCGCACGTTGCTGCTCCGCCGGTGACGCGTCGGGCTCGGTCTGGAAAGCATTCGAATCCGCCGTTTGCGGATTGCTCTGGAAGCGCGTCGGCCTGATCATCAGGACGCTCGAGGCCAGTTGTGATTCTTTAGTCATCGTCATAGAGTTTGCCTGCGCCGGGTATGCGCGGAGCTTGCTCCACGCAATGTCCGAATACAAGCCCGGCAATACCCGGCAGGTGAGTACATGATAAACCAGACGAAAACTGCACGGATCCGCGCCGCATTGAGCAATCCGGGGTGGGTGTGTTTGACGTGGTTCGGCATGACTGCCGGAGTCTCGTTGCTGGCGGTACCCGCGCAGTTTGCGGCGCCGGCCGCGACTCGTGCGATATCGCTGGATGTGGCCCGCGCAATTTTCACCGCGCTGAACAAGACCGAGCTCGTCGCATTGATCCTGCTGCTGATCGTCGTCCGGGTCTCCGGCAACGCCCGCAGGTGGTGGGCCGCCTGCTCCATTCTTGCTTTCATCATGCTGCTGCAAACGGCATGGCTTCTTCCCGAGCTGGCTGAACGGTCACGCATGATCCTCTCCGGAACCGAACCGCCGCCGTCGATCGCGCACGCGGCCTATTCGACGCTGGAACTTGTCAAACTCGGGACGTTGCTCATACTCGGCCTGGCCGCCATCTCACGCCCGGAACCGCGACTTACATGAACGAATCACACCACGAAGAAATCGTCCTCGCTGCCGATGACGGGCACAAGATCCACGTGCAGAGCTGGAAACCCGCCGGGGATCCTGTCGGCGTCATCCAGCTGCTGCACGGGCTCGGTGAACACATCAAACGTTACGAGCGTTTCGCGAATGCCGCCGTCGGACGCGGCTACGCCGTCTTCGGTCACGACCATCGCGGCCACGGTGTCTCCGAAGGCGAGCGCGGTTACTTCGCCGACGAGAACGGCTGGCACAAGGTGGTGGAGGACGTGCGCTTGGTGAATGATCACATTCGCGACACGTATACATCGAAACCGGTCTTCCTCGTCGCCCACAGCATGGGATCCTTCATAGGGGAGACCTTCGCCATGCATTACGGCGCTCGACTAAAGGGCCTGCTTCTCTCCGGGTCTTCCTGGCCGCAGCGAATTCAGCTGTTGCCCGGGAGGCTGCTCGCGAAGCTGGAATCATGGCGGCTGGGCAAGCGTGGCAATAGTGGGCTGATCAATGCCCTCGGGTTCAGCGCGTTCAATCGCCGCTTCCGGCCGGTGCGGACTGAAATGGACTGGTTGTCCCGCGATGAAGCAGAAGTAGACAAGTACGTGGCCGACCCCTTGTGCGGAGGCCCGTTCACTTGTGGCCTGTGGCTGGACTTCCTCGGCGGCCTGTTCGAGCTCGGATCCGATCATTCGGTCTCACGAATACCTGCCGACCTTCCGATTCTCATAACGGGTGGCGGCGCCGATCCGGTCGGCGGTGAAAAGGGCATGACCCGGCTGGCCATGCACTACATGCAAACACTGCATCAACACGTGAAGCTGAAGATCTATCCCGAAGGCCGCCACGAAATGCTTAACGAGGTCAATCGCGAGGAAGTGACCGCCGACTGGCTGAACTGGATCGAAGCGCACACCTGACGCGCTTAAGTGTCGTAGGAGCGCATCTCGAAGCGCGAAACAGAAAAGCCCCGCATCAGCGGGGCTTTTCGTCTTGCATGGTGACGCTGCGAGAGCGCAACGCGGTCTTACATCGCGTGCCACGTCACGCGCAGGTACCAGAAACCGCCATTGAAACCGAAGGGGCTGTACTGGCTGTACTTGTTGCCTACGCCAGCTGCCGCACTCGGGTTGTCGTCCGGGGTCTCGTCCAGTGCGTTCTGCATACCCAGCACGATCGTGGTGTTTTCGTTCCACGTATAAGCCGCCTCGAGATCGAGGATCGACTTGCCGCTATAGAACTCACCGTCTTCCGAGTCGTACCAGTCATCGTAGTAGCTGATACGGCCGAGGAAGCGCCAGTTATTCCAGAAGTGGTTCGCCTGGAGGTTCCAGCGCGACTCGGGCAGGCCCTTCTCGATCTGAAGGATGCGCGTATCGTCGATCGTAACGGGGTTAAACTTCGCCACCTCGGTCGTCGTCTGGTTGTACGCGAGACTGAGGTCGGTCGAGGCATTCGACCACTCCAGCGGATACGTCGCAACGATGTCGAAGCCTTCCGTCTCCGTGTCGAAATCGTTCACGAAGAAGCGGAAATTCTGCAGGTTGCCGGCGCTCGTGATGCCCTGTTCGATCAGGTCGTCGATTTCTTCCTGAGTCAGCTGGAAGTTCTGCGACAGGTTCAGGCGGTCATCCACGTCAACCTTGAAGTAGTCGAGCGTAATGTCGAGATTTCCAAAGCTGAAGAACGTGCCGAGCGTGAAGTTCGTTGACTCTTCCGGCTCCAGCGGACGTCCGCCGCGAAGCTGGGCAACGGCCGTCGTTGAAGGCACTGTGCCATTGTTGACGAGTTCCTGGATGGCCAGATCGAACTCCGTCGACACGTTGAACGCGTTCGACTGTCCCGGCGTCGGCGCCTTGAAGCCCGTGCTCGCCGTACCGCGCAGACCGAAGTTGTCGGTAATACGCCAGTTCGCGGCAACCTTGTAGTTGGTCGTCGTGCCGAAATCCTGGAAGTCCTCGAACCTTACAGCGGCGCCGAGCAGCAGCGAGTCCGTGGGCTCCCACTCACCGTCGACGTATAGGCCCGTGTTGCGGCGGTCGAACTTGCCGCCCGCGATGTTCGAGAAGCCCGGGAAGCCATTCGAGGCCGCGCTGAAGCCCTGCGGCGCCAGCGGGCCGATCAGGAAGGATTCCTCCTGCCCAACGGTGATCTCGAATTCCTCGAGCCGATACTCCGCACCGAAAGCGAGATTGGTGTTTTCGGTCGGCGAGTAGCCGAAATCGAGGTTCACCATGTTCTCGAGCTGCGTGTAGGCACCGGGATCAAACGAGGTCGGCGTCGCCGGTCCGAGCGATGCATTCACCGTGTTGCGGATGAAGAAATCAACTTCATTGCGACCGAATCCCGCACTGAAGTCCCAGCGCAGGCCATTGTCCATCTCGCCCCGAACGCCAGCCACCAGCGACTGGTCGCTGACGTTACCGCCGAAGCGCGGCGTGAAGCCGCCCGGGAAGATCTCCTGGAACGAGAAGCACTCGTCGCGTGCAAATACTTCGGCCAGCGCGTCCGCGTCCGGTACGTTGTCGGTGATCGGAACCGCCGGGCAGCCCGCCGGCGCGCCACCTTCGGCGAGCTGCAGATCGCCGATCAGCAGGGATTCGCCGTCGTCGCCACTGAACACCGCGGAACGCGTATTCGGATTACGGAAGTAGAAGCCGCCGTCGACGAACTTCTCGGAGTGGTTACCGTATGCGTAGGCGAAGTTGCCATTGCCGAGGTCCAGGCCGAGGTTGCCCCAGAACTTGATGTCGTCCTCGATGAGCGGCGAACCCCAGACCTGCGCCGGATTGAGAACGTCAGTATTGCCGGCGGCAATCAGTGCCGCAGCATCGTCGCGCTGCACAGACCGGCTGGTTGGATCGCTCTCACCGTATTCGAAACTGAAGTTTGCGTAGCCAGCGTCCGTCAGCGGCAGTCCGAGATTGGCAGCGACGCTGTACTTGTCGCCGTCGCCCTCCTGGTACTGACCCCACTTACCTTCGACTGTCAGACCTTCGGCATCGTCCTTCAGGATAAAGTTCATTACGCCGGCGATGGCGTCAGATCCATACTGCGCGGCCGCGCCATCACGCAGGACTTCCACCTGCTTCAGCGCGATCGACGGGATCATGGAAATATCCGGCCCCTGCGCGCCATTGGCCACGCCATTGCCGAGCCAGTAGATGACGGCGGCGCGATGGCGGCGCTTGCCGTTGATCAGCACGAGAGTGTGATCCGGCGCAAGGCCGCGAAGGTTCGCAGGGCGAACGACCGTAGCCGCGTCGCTGATCGGCTGTACGTTCACGTTGTACGACGGAACGATATTGCGCACCAGGTTCTGCAGGTCCGTATCGCCCTGGTTCCGGAAATACTCGCCGGACAGAACGTCAACGGGTGCGGGCGAATCCTCGACCGAGCGAGCCTTCGCGCGCGTACCTGTCGTGACGATCTCCTCGATCGACTCTTCCTGCGCAAGAACTTGTTGCGGTAAAGCAACGACGAGCGCCGAAATCAGGCTGATAGCGACTTTTGGTTGCTTTGTGAATTTAATGTCCACGATTTTCTCCTGTAGTAAATTGGCGCCTGCAACACGCATTTGACGGCTTCCCTGGCGGGATCGAGCCCGGAATGGTCGAATTGAAATGCGTGGCAGGGACCCCCGTTCCGGCAGCGTTGTAAATATACGACACTGCACTACCTGATAACTATTCTCTTTTGGGCGCGCCGAGTCAAGTATTTCGCGGCTCAGATTGGCCTGGATCCGCCGCAACCGGGCCCCCCGGTGTATCGATTTCCGCTAATTCCCGGCCGTTGGACAGTTCG
>Ga0224503_10000311_pt1 | contig 14678 bp, 10 predicted proteins | sample SF_Oct11_sed_USG_2_FD_169106 | JGI IMG/M metagenome (GOLD analysis project Ga0224503, IMG submission 169106) | Sediment microbial communities from San Francisco Bay, California, United States - SF_Oct11_sed_USGS_21 | ecosystem: Environmental > Aquatic > Marine > Sediment | place: USA...
CATTACTTTCCCACACCGTAAATTCTATTTTGCCTATGATGATCATTTTGTCAAACACCTGCGCCGCTATGAGCTGTTTGAAATGGAAGACCGCTTGCAAGCAGTTGGACTCAGACCGGTTTCGATCCAAAAGATCCTGGGACCTTTGGAGAAAGTGACGATGTGGTCCGTGGTTTCTTGTTTCTCTCTTATGCAAAAAATCAGACCACATACATCCAAGGGAAACGGACTTTCCAACCGAATGAACATCGTCGCACCATTATTTAAGTGGATTAATGTATTCTATGCCGGGCTCGCATGGTTGGATGCCAAGATAATGCCTCGTTCCCTGGCGACAATTTTACTAATACGAGCAAAAAAGCATGATAAATTGAATACTCTCTCATGAAAGAGCAGGGAAAATGACAACTAGAAATTTAGACGCGGCAACAGACAACAAAAGTAACGTGGGTGCGCATGAGATAGAACTCAGCGTGATCGCTCCCATGTATAATGAAGCTGACAACATAGAGACTACAATCTCAATGATCGAAGAGACCCTGAGTGATTTTGATAAGCCCTGGGAACTTCTCTTAATTGACGACGGCAGTGATGATAATACCTTGGAGATGGCGCGTAGATTTGAAACAAAGATGCCTAACCTCCGAGTTCTCCACTATCCTCTCAATTGCGGCCGCGGTAAGGCTTTAAGGACCGGTTTTAATCAAGCCAGAGGAAAGTACATCGTAACCACTGATTTCGATTTAAGCTACAGTCCTCACCACATTATCCAGATTTACGAACAACTCACAGATCCCAGCCAGATGAACGATGTTGTCCTGGGCAGTGCTTATATGAAAGATGGTAAGGTTATAGGGGTAAGTCCTCTCCGGCACTTTATCAGCAAGGTAGGCAACAAGATCCTACAGTACACGTTTCCCCAATCATTCAAGACCAGTACTTGTATTCTGAGAGGTTACAGGAAGGAAGTGCTCGAAGCTTTGGAGCTGGAGTCAAACGGCAAAGAAATCCACTTGGAAATACTTTCCAAGGTGTGCGCCCTTGGGTTTGTGGTGAAGGAAATACCGGCGATCTTGCGTAATCGAAAAGGGGGAACGTCAAAGTTTAAATTCAGAAGGACTTCCTCTTCACACCTGCTCTTTTCAGTTTTCGAGAGACCTATTCTCCTCTTCGGACTAGCGGGGCTTTTCTTTATCTTCTCAGGTTTCTTGATTGGCTGCTACATTGTGTGGCTCAGATACTTCGGCACCCTCAATCCCAGCCGCCCTCTGGTGCCATTGATGATCATCCTCCTGCTCCTGGGAAGTCAGTTTTTTTGCTTCGCCTTCATAGCAATACAGAACAATCATCTCAGAAATGAGGTTTACCGGCTACAGAAACAAATAAACTTTCTGAAATCGAAGAAAAACTGAAGAGAATCATCTCAGATGCCTACACATAAGATCTGCTTAGTCTCACATCTTTTCCCGTGTGATCGACAAGATTATAAGGGAAACTTTGTGCGTGATCTGGCTGTTGAGCTCAGTTATCGCGGTCATGAGGTTCATGTTGTTACACCGATGCGTCCTGGTGCTGTCAAAGAAGAAACCATAGATGGCGTGTTTGTGCATCGCTTTACATACTATGGCTGGCGCCGCGGCATACAGCTCGGACAACTAAAGGGAAACTCTACCTTACTGCTCGGCTCCCTTATCCTACGGGGAACTATGAAATGTTTGTTATCTGTCATAAAACATAACAGTGACCTGGTCCATGCCTATTGGGTGGTTCCGGGTGGGCTTATTGGCTTGATTGTTGGCAGGTTGACGAGAAGACCGGTGGTTGCCACCGCAGCCGGCTCAGACCTCACTGTAGCACCGAAGTACCGTTTGGCGCGCTTGCTCACCACCTTGACCTTGAAACACCTTGACAGAGTTCTGCCGGTAAGTACGCCCATGAAGAAAATCGCTATAAAATTGGGTCTGCCCGGAGACAGAGGCACGGTCATACATGGACCTGTCGGCATCGATACGGGAGATCTAAAAAAAACAGTACAACAACAACCATTCACTGAGAAGTATGGGCGCTCCCTGGTTCATGTGGGCAACCTAACGGCTCCCAAGCGAGCTGAGACCATCATTCGGGCACTGCAAAAAGTAACAGAGATGTACGCGGAATGCCGGCTCATAATCATCGGCGAAGGTAATCTCCGTCCATCTCTGGAGGCCTTGGCAGATGAACTTGGTCTCAGAAAACATGTTTCCTTCTGCGGCGCCCTACCCCACGAGGAGGTTTTGAACATGCTGCAGGGTGCCGACGTCTTCGTCCACTGCAGTGACCATGAGGGCCTCGGGATGGCCATTATGGAGGCTATGGGGGCGGGGTTACCTGTGGTAGCCAGTCGAGTTGGAGGTGTTCCCGATTTGGTGCAGGAGGGGGAAACTGGCTTTCTGATCCCTCCGGATGACGTGGAAAAATACGCTGAGAAAATTCTCCTGTTATTGAAAAATGACCAATTGAGGCAAAAGTTGGGCACCAACGCACGCCACTTCGCTGAAAAACACCTCAACAAACAGACAATCCTGGCACAACTGGAAACAGTTTATGAAGAAATATTGACTTCGACGAGAAAAAAAAGTGCCAGCACCCAGTTTTCACGCTGATTGCTGACCGAGCGCGCCTAATGATCTGTGTTTCTCACTATAAATCCTGTCTTGATATCTAGAGGTTGGCGTGAATCTCCGTAAAACATCACGTATAGTAATTCCCTCACTGCTGTTTCTCATTACTGTTCTATATTTCTCCCGCTTCATCCCAGAAATCAATCTCGATACCATCTCTGTCCTTACCTACCAAAAGTGGCTCTTGGTCTTGCTTTTGTTCATCGTTGTCCAGTTTCTCAATCTTTGGTACTTCAAATTGATTCTCACCAGCATGTACCCTATCAATTCCTTTGCTAAGCTCTTTCAAATTCTCTTTGCCTCACACTCTTTTAACTATGCCGGCCCTGTGAAGTTGGGTATGCCAGTCAGAATCTTTCTCTTCAAACAAATCCTTGGCGTACCTTATTCGGCGGGCATAGCCACGATAGTGGCAACGACAGGTCTCGATGTTTGCATCATGATAACCCTGGTAATTGCGCTCTCCACCTGGATCTATGTTTCCCCTCTTTTGGGATTCAGTTTGGGACTAGCCATCATCATTGGGCTCACGGGATTGGCAGCCATGTCTCATACCTGGTCATTTACCCGGCTGGAGCGACCCACATGGCTCGCTCGTTTTCTTGCAGAGATACGCAATCTGTCTCCTTTTGTTACCTTCTGCGCCATTCTCTTATCCGCCACCAAGTTGTTGTTGAACGCTGTGGCCGGCTGGATAGTGCTGGCCGGTCTTGGGGCCACCACAGGTTTAACTAAATTCTCACTTGTCTACTTCTCATCGCATCTTGCTGGACTCCTATCTTTCATACCCATGGGCCTCGGTGTGAAAGATGCTTCCGTTGTGGAGTTCCTGGGCCGGATGAATACGGCACCGACCATAAGCATTGCCTTTATTGCCATCGACAGGCTGGTATGGTCTGTTATCCCTTTACTCATAGGACTCCTGGCTGGCTGGCAACTGGGAATTAGGGCACTGATGGAGTCGGCTGGCGAAGAACCAGAAGCACTGTAGAGTGGTCGACAAAGAGGATATGGGTACCCTCGGTGAGGTCGCTCGCAATGCTACGGCGACTGCGAGACTGCGGGGAAAATTTTTCCTTTGCTTTCATCTGCCTTCACCTGTCCTTACTGACAGATCGGACTTGGCAAGAATCCCGCCGAGGCATAATGGTTGCATATATCAGACTTTTTGGCTGGCTTTTTTTGGGTGAGGAGAAATGTCAACCCTGGAACAAAAATCAATGAATAGCAAACCAGGCCGAACCATATCAAGTGATGGTCTTGCAGGGGGGAAGTTCGTCATTCTCGCAGTGGGCGTCATTTTGCTCTTGACCACCATCGTCTATGCCAATTCCATCCACAATGACTTCACCAATTGGGACGATTTGAGCCTGGTGGTGGAAAACCCCGCCATACGGTCGCTGAGCATTGACAACCTGATAGACATCTTCACTCCCAAGGCGGGCAAAACCTATCAACCGGTCAGAGTCTTGAGCTATGCCATTGATTACTACTTGTGGAGGCTGAATCCCCTTGGCTACCACCTGGGAAACATCGCTTTGCACGGTTTTTCTGCAGTCATTCTTTATCTTCTTCTCAGCAGTCTGTTGCATCAGATACGGGCAGAGAGTTCCTTGGGGTCAAATCGAATCATAGCCCTTCTTGCCTCCTTACTCTTCGCGGTCCATCCGGTGAATGTCGAGGCTGTTACCTGGATATCTTCGAGAAAATATGGTCTTTTGGCTTTCTTTTACTTCTCCTCATTTTATTTTTACATCAAGAATTCAGAGAAGCGGCGATATCACCGAATGTATTATGTGCTCTCTATCGTGTCATATGTATTGTCACTATTATCAAGTCCCTTTAGTGTAACACTCCCAGCCATATTGCTCTTGTATGACTATTGTCGTATTCGAGACATAAAATTGTATAAAATAATAAAATTCCGCCTTTTATCTGTTCTTCCCTATGTTGTTTTGAGTATTTCTCAATTCATTATATTGTGGAACTCATTCACCACAACACCTGGACCTGAGCCAGTTATCAAAAGTCACGAAATGGATCATATGTTCTACACCATCTTGACTATGCTCAGAGTTCTTTATGACTATATAAAAAATCTTATCTTTCCTTTCTGGCTCAATAACATGTACGTTGACTACACTTCAACGTCTATATTCGAATATAAAGTAATCATATCTCTGCTAGTCATTCTTTTCCTGATAGGCATCTTGTTTTTCCAAGTAAGAGCAGACAATAAAATCAACCTGTTTTGTCTCTGCTGGTTCGTCCTCACCTGGCTTCCAGTATCCAATATTATTCCAATATCAACAAAAATGGCGGACCGTTACCTCTATTTGCCTGCTGTTGGTTTGTTCTTGTTGTTTTCACTCTCAGTGTACAATACCTCTCACCGGTGGCTGAGCCGGAAGGCCACACAGTTTATTGCCGTTCCAGTCATCGCCTTTTTGCTCTTCTCACTTTCCTATCTCAGCATCGACCGCAATAGAGTATGGGTCAACAGTCAGACTCTGTGGGAGGACAGCTTGCGCAAAGCACCGGCTTACTGGGTCCCGCATATGAACCTGGGTCTGACCATGGCTCAACAGGGAAAGATCGAAGAGGCCATATCCTACTATCGCGAATCTCTGCGGCTCAACCCCAATTCGGTACACACCCACAACAATCTCGGTGTGGTCCTGCTCGAGCGAGGACAGATCGGCGATGCCATCGGCCACTATATCGCGGCTCTGCGGCTCAAATCTGACTATGCAGAGACATACAACAACCTTGGGGTCGCTCTGTTCAGGCTGGGAGACTTGGATAAGGCCATAGCGCGGTATCGCCAGGCGCTCCAGCTGGACCCCACCTTTGGCAAAGCTCATAACAACTTGGGAAATGCACTGGCGGAGCAAGGTAGGCTTGATGAAGCCATTTCCCATTACGTTAAAGCCCTGGAAACGAAAGCCTACTATCCCGAGGCACACAACAACCTGGGAGCGGCCCTGGCGCAGCAGGGAAGGCTAAATGAAGCCATCATCCAGTTTAAAAATGCCCTGCGGCTCAAGCCAGACTACGCTCAAGCTAGCGCCAATCTGAGGACTGCCATGCAGATGGTGGCAAAACCAATGAGGCAACAAGCAAAGGAGCAAACCCATAGCCGCCTGAGCGCTCGTAGGTAAAATGGATCTGTGGGGGTTGTTGTCCTCATTGTGCGAATACTATGAAAGCATCCCAAAAAACACTTCTGTTGTGGGCCGGGCTCATTGTTTTGCTAACGCTCCTCGCCTACATCCCAGCCATGCGTGGCGGCTATATATGGGATGATAATGCTCACATTACGGAAAATGCCGTTCTACATTCCTTTGATGGCCTTAAAAAAATTTGGTTCGAGCCCAAGGTATTACCGCAATATTATCCACTGGTACATACCACCTTCTGGATCGAGTATCACTTATGGCAACTGCATCCTTTCGGCTACCACTTGGTCAATGTCTTGCTGCACGCATGCAATGCCATTCTCTTGCTACTCGTGCTGCGATACCTCCGTGTTCCGGGTGCCTGGCTGGCTGCGGCACTGTTCGCCCTCCATCCAGTGCAGGTGGAATCCGTCGCCTGGATTACCGAGCGCAAAAATGTTCTTTCGTGTTTTTTCTATCTGTCATCTGCCTTAGCCTACTTCCGCTTTGCCAATGTGACTATTGACCCTGCCACTACTTCAGTATTCTCTGACATTCCCCCCCCAACTTCAGGCAAGAGCAGTAGATCCTGGGGATTTTACGCGCTTTCCCTGTTTCTGTTTCTCTGTGCCCTCCTGAGCAAAACAGTAACCTGCACCATGCCTGCAGCAATTCTTCTGGTGTTGTGGTGGAAGCGAGATCGCCTCTACCGCAGTGATATTCTGACCTTGATTCCCTACTTTGTAGTTGGTGCTCTTCTTGGTTTGACCACGGTATGGCTGGAAAAATACCACGTGGGTGCATACGGTGAGGAATGGGCCTTGTCATTTCTGGACCGGTGCCTTGTGGCCGGCAGGGCCTTGTGGTTTTATGCGGGCAAATTGGTGTGGCCTCACAAACTAACCTTCAATTATCCACGATGGCAGATTGATTCTGGGGTCTGGTGGCAGTATCTCTTTCCTGCGGTTGCCTTAGCAGTCATTTCCATTATGTGGCTAATGAGGCGTCGGATCGGCAAAGGACCTTTTGTGGCTGTATCGTTTTTTGCTGGCACCCTGGTACCAGCTCTGGGGTTTTTCGATGTGTATCCGATGCGGTTTTCCTTTGTTGCTGATCATTTTCAGTACCTGGCGAGCACAGGGTTGATTGCCTTGGCTGCTGCAGCTATGACGACCTTCTTGGGGCGACTTGGTCCTCGGCAGGACACTATCGGCTTTGTTGTGTGTGTGGCAGTGCTCTTCATTTTTGGAGTGTTGGTCTGGAAGCAGAGCACTATTTACGGGGATGCTGAAACCCTCTATCGGGACACTATCTCGAAAAACCCCCATTCCTGGATGGCACACTACAATCTCGGAGTATTCCTCGTAAATAGTGGGAGATCCGATGAGGTCATGGCCCATTTTTCTGAAACGGTGCGACTCCGCCCTGACGATGCTGACGCACACTACAACTTAGGAGTTGCTCTTGAGAAACAGGGGAGGCTCGAGCAGGCCCTAGTCCATTTTTCTGAAACGGTGAGACTACGGCCGGACTATGCTGATGCGCACTACAGTATGGCAGTTATTCTCGCTCGTCAGAACAAATTCGAGGAAGCAATTTCTCATTATTCTCAGGCGTTACGAGTTAATCCCAATTATGTCGAAGCCCATAACAACCTGGGGGTCGCCCTCTTCAGTCTGGGAGAGCTGGACAAAGCCATAGAGCATTACCGAACGGCGCTCGAGCTCGACCCCAACTTAGGCAAGGCACACAATAACCTTGGAAACGCACTGATCCAGAAAGGCAAGCTCAATGAAGCCATCGCCCATTATTCCAGGGCGCTGGAGATCAGGCCCAACTATCCGGAGGCACACAATAACCTTGGCGTTGTTTTGGCACGGCAGGGAAAAATTGATGCGGCCATCGTCCAGTTTGAAAAGGCTCTGCAACTCAAGCCTGGCTATGCCCAAGCCCGCGTCAATCTCGACCTTGCCCTCGAGATGGCGAGCAAGACCAGAGATCAATCGAATTCGAGTTCGGCACCATAGAGCGTGGATTGGAAATGATTCAACTATCCAAGATGGCAAAAATATGGCAAAAACTAACTGAGTCGTGATGTTCTATTCTCCTGCTTCTCATCCCGGCTGTCGTATCAGGGGCTAACATGCGTACAGATAAAGATCATGCCTCCACCTACCAGGGTGCTCGCCAGGAACACTGGGACGGAGTCGCCTGCAAAAAGGATAACTGGACTTCATCGGGAGCTTATTATCACCAAAGACTTGCACAAATGTACCAATTCTTGGTGCCCCCTGGACAGCGAGTGCTCGAGATTGGCTGTGGGATGGGGGATTTACTTGCGGCGCTCAACCCAAAGCTTGGGGTAGGAATAGATTTTTCCAGCGAGATGATCAAGCGCGGGGCGCAGAGACATCCACAAATTTACTTCATCCAAGGCGATGCCCACCACCTCAGTCTTCAGCAGAAATTCGATGTGATCATTCTCTCCGACCTGGTCAACGATCTCTGGGATGTGCAAGCCGTTTTCCAAGAGATTGTCCAACTGTCCACCCCTCGGACACGTATCATCATCAACACATACAGCCGCTTGTGGGAGTTGCCCCTGGCGCTGGCTCAACGGCGGAATCTTGCCACTCCTGTACTCAACCAGAACTGGCTCACTGTAGAGGACATAGCTGGCCTGCTCAATCTGGCCAATTTTGAAGTTATCCGGCATTGGGAGGAGTTTCTTTGGCCCTTGGACACACCTTTGTTGGCCGGCCTTTGCAACCGCTTTCTTGTAAAACTCTGGCCTTTCCGCTATTTCGCCCTTACCAACCTCATCATTGCCCGGCCTTGTCCAAGCAACCAGCCATCAAAGGAAGAACCACTGGTGTCTGTTATCGTTCCAGCTCGCAACGAAGCAGGAAATATTCCATCTATAATTACTCGGACACCAGAAATGGGCAGGGGAACGGAATTGGTGTTTGTTGAAGGCCACTCCAAAGACGACACCTTAGCTGCCATCGAAAAGGCAATGGCAGATAATCCTGAGCGCCAGTGCAAGTTGTTCCAACAAACCGGCGTCGGCAAAGGCGATGCAGTGCGGCTAGGCTTTGACGACGCCAGCGGTGATATATTGATGATCCTGGACGCTGATTTGACCGTGCCGCCAGAGGATTTGCCCCGCTTCTACGAGGCATTGCGTTCGGGAAAAGGTGACTTTGCCAACGGGGTACGACTCGTTTATCCCATGGAAAAACAGGCCATGCGATATCTGAACATGGTGGGCAACAAATTTTTCAGCCTGGCCTTTTCCTGGCTCCTTGGTCAACCCATCAAAGACACCTTATGTGGCACCAAAGTTCTGTGGAAAGTCGACTATGAGTTGATTGCGGCCAACCGAGCCTACTTTGGCGAATTCGATCCTTTCGGTGACTTCGACCTCCTCTTCGGAGCCGCCAAGCTGAATCACAAGATAGTTGATCTACCAATTCGGTATCGCGAGCGAACATACGGTGCCACCAATATCCAACGCTGGAAGCACGGCTGGTTGCTGCTACGTATGGTGTTTTTTGCAGCTCGGCGGATCAAATTCTGGTAAAGGAACCTTTTAGCAATGCTTAAGAATTTGCTGGCCCATCCTCTGACGCGGGGACTGGACATCGATGACCCTCGCTGCACTGAACTTCGCCGGTCTGTCATCCGCAATAAGAGTTTCTTGCGGCAAATCTACCAAGAATGGTATGAAGCCATCGCTGCCCTATTGCCCGTGGATAATGAACCGGTTCTGGAGTTAGGTTCGGGTGGAGGCTTTTTCGCTGAGTTGTTCCCCGAGCTGATCACTTCGGAAGTATTTTACAGCCGGCATGTAAAAATGGTCTTGGACGGCTCCGGGTTGCCGTTTGTGAATGAATCTTTGCGTGGCATTGTGATGACAGATGTACTGCATCACCTCCCTCGACCTCGACAGTTGTTCACAGAGGCGAGCCGGTGTGTGCGGCCTGGAGGCTTGATGATTATGATAGAGCCTTGGGTCACGCCCTGGTCACGGCTGGTTTACTCTAAGCTGCACCACGAGCCGTTTTTACCTGAAGCGGTGGAATGGACCTTTCCACAGCGAGGGCCCTTGTCCGGAGCGAACTCCGCCCTGCCGTGGATTATCTTCGAGAGGGACCGAACTCGGTTCGAAAGAGAATTCCCGGAATGGCAAATCTACATAATACAGCCTTTTATGCCCTTCCGCTATCTGCTTTCCGGCGGCGTATCTCGGCGCAGCCTTACGCCGAACTGGAGTTTTCCTCTCTGGCGCACCATAGAAAACCTCCTCCAACCCTGGATGAGACATCTGGCAATGTTTGCCCTTGTGGCCTTGATCAAGGCCAGCGATGACATCAAAGGCAATGAACTGCAGAGCTGATTTCCACCATACTCAGAAGAGTGGACATGGATAGAGGTAGACTCAGCATGGCGGAGAGCCCCACAAGCAAGTGGCAAGACGTCAACAAAGTTATCGTGGTGTGTCTCCTACTCCTTGTCGTAACCGTTGCAGCCTATGGGCAGGTTGTAACGCATGACTTTGTAAGCCTGGATGACGATATTTACGTTACCGATAATTACCATGTCCGAGCCGGGCTGACCTCAGCCGGTATCGCCTGGGCCTTCAGCTTTACTGACAGTCCATATTGGCATCCATTGACCTGGCTTTCTCACATGCTGGATTGCCAACTCTACGGCGTAAATCCCAGCATGCACCATTTGACCAATGTGGTTTTGCACCTGGCAAACAGTCTGTTGCTGTTTCTCGTCCTCTTTCAGATGACCGGCGCCCTCTGGAGGAGCTGTTTCGTTGCAGCCTTGTTCGCTTTGCATCCCCTGAATGTGGAGTCGGTTGCCTGGGTAACAGAACGCAAGAATCTTCTGAGCACTTTTTTCTGGATGCTCACCATGGTGTTTTACGTCCGCTACTCTAAGAAGCCCGGTTTTGCCAGATACGTGCTGGTAGTCTCCGTTTTTGCTTTAGGACTGATGGCCAAACCGATGCTCGTCACCCTGCCATTTGCCCTGCTTCTCCTCGACTATTGGCCTCTGGGAAGGTTTCCTGTGCACCAGGTGGATAGTGACACGCGGGCAGAGGTTGCTCATGCCACCATGCCGGTTTTTCAGAGAACAACTTACGTGAGCTTGGTTGTGGAGAAAGTCCCCTTGCTCATTCTTTCAGTTTTGTCGAGCTCGTTGACATCTTTGTCAGTTCAACGCTCTGGGATCTTAATATCAACGACATTGGTACCAATGAAGCTTCGGATCGCCAATGCAATTGTTTCCTATGCACGATACATAGGCAAGCTGATCTGGCCGCAGGACCTGGCAGTTTTCTACCCATACCCCAGTACGGTGCCCCTTTGGCAAAGTGTGGGGGCTGGATTGCTGCTCGCTGGCATATCTTTTTTCGTGATTCGAGCCTGGCGGAAGTTGCCGTATCTCTGCATAGGCTGGTTCTGGTATCTTGGCACTCTCATACCGGCCATTGGCTTAGTCCAGGCAGGCCAGTGGCCGGCCATGGCCGATCGCTTCACCTACGTGCCTGCCATCGGTCTCTTTGTCATGCTTGCCTGGCTTATTCCCCACTTGCTGACAAAATGGCGGTACCGAAAGACTGGTCTTGCCCTCGCTGCTGCAGCGCTACTGGGAGCACTGCTGCTACTCACCTGGACGCAACTTCAGCACTGGAGTAACACCATAACCCTTTTTGAACACACGCTCAAAGTGACCGCAAATAATTATCTGGCTCACAACAATCTTGGCAATGCTCTCGCCAGGCAAGGAAAACTCGAGCAAGCAAAAGACCATTATGTCAAAGCACTACAGATCAACCCCAGATTTCCCAGGGCCCACAACAACCTGGCAACCGCTCTGGCTCGGCAAGGCAAAAGCGAAGAGGCCATTGCGCACTATACCAAGGCTTTAGAGATCAAGCCCACCTTCCCCAAGGCTCACAACAACCTGGGAAACGTCTTGGCTCGTCAGGGCAAAAACCAAGAGGCCATTGCGCATTACACCAAGGCTTTAGAGCTCAACCCCGACTTTGCTGGAGCCCACAACAACCTGGGAAACGTTCTCGCAGGGCAAGGTAAGATTAAAGAGGCTGTCTCTCATTTTTCTCGAGCACTGGAGCTCAGCCCTGACTTTGTCGAGGCCCACTTCAACCTGGGGAATGCTCTGGCTCGGCAAGGTAACATGGATCAGGCCCAAGCACATTTTATCAGGGCTCTGGAGCTCAAACCTACCTTTGCCGAGGCTCACAACAGTATGGGAGTTATCCTGGCTCGCAAGGGAAGGCTCGCTGAGGCCATTGACCAATTCAGTGAGGCCTTGCGACTCAAGCCGGGCTTTAGACAGGCCCGTGTTAATCTGGAAATCGCTACCCGAGAGATGGGTAAGGAAGTCGGAGATTCTGGCCGCTAACTTCCCGTGAGAGTATGATGTTGAAAGTTGACGGCATGTGACTCAGGCTTGAGGCAAAATTAAGGAAAGAAACAAGGCCAGTTCATGTTACTCTTAAAATCTAAGCCGGTTATCTCAGGAAAACAGAAAACCTGACCACTCCAGCGTTTGACGATCTCCCTGCTGAGTTTGAACATACCATGATCCGCTCCTTCATAGCCATAGGTCTTCCGGAAGCGACCAGGCAAACGCTTGCTGCCGTCCAGGAACACCTCAAACAGAGCGGGGCCGGTGTACGTTGGGTAAAGCCTAGTAGCATTCATCTAACCTTGAAATTCTTGGGTAACATACACCCAGCCCAGGTGGAGGATATAGCCCTAGCGGTAGCTCAGGAGGTTAGAGATGAACCCCCCATCACCCTTGGCGCGGCCGGCTTAGGTGCTTTTCCCGGTCGGAGAAAGCCACGGGTAATTTGGATTGGTATGGAAGGCGAGGTGCAAAGGCTCACTCGAATCCAGGCCCGGGTTGAAAATGCACTGGAGCCATTGGGTTTTGTCCGCGAAAAAAGACCCTTTCGACCTCACCTTACAATTGGACGGGTCAAGGACCACCGTAAACTCCAGGCCCTCATTGATGCCATGGCTGAGCTGAAAATACCCGAATTCGATTCTTTTGACGTGACTGAAATAATATTGTATAAAAGTGATCTTAGGCCAACCGGGGCGATCTATACGAAGCTGCACCGTATGTCACTTGCCGCATCGGCATCTGTTTGACCTGTACCCAACTGAAAGCAGAACCGTTACCGACTCCGGGAAAGCCGGGCAATTATTTCCAAGAAACCACAAAAAAGGAAACTATTATGTCCGCCACAAAAGAAAAGCACCAGGCCATGGAATTGGCCATGAGTCAGATTGAAAGACAATTCGGCAAGGGCGCCATCATGCGCCTGGGCAGCGACGCCACGGTTGCCGATGTTCCGGTAATCCCAACAGGCTCGCTCTCCCTTGATGTGGCTCTGGGCTTAGGGGGCGTCCCCCGGGGGCGGGTTGTAGAAATTTTTGGTCCAGAGTCCTCCGGCAAGACTACCCTGGCACTTCATATTGTCGCCGAAGCCCAGAAGAGAGGGGGGATCGCCTCTTTTGTCGATGCAGAGCATGCCCTTGATCTTGCCTACGCCCGACAACTGGGGGTCAATGTGGACGACCTGCTCATCTCCCAGCCTGACACTGGGGAGCAGGCCTTGGAGATCACCGAGGTCCTGGTGCGCAGCGGTGCCATGGATGCGGTGGTCATTGACTCGGTGGCCGCCCTGGTGCCCCGAGCTGAAATCGAAGGGGAGATGGGCGACTCCCACATGGGTTTGCAGGCTCGCCTCATGTCCCAGGCTCTACGTAAATTGACCGCAGCCATCAGCAAATCCAGGACCACGGTGATTTTCATCAATCAGATCCGCATGAAAATTGGAGTTCTGTTCGGCAATCCAGAAACCACCACCGGTGGTAATGCCCTCAAGTTCTATGCCTCGGTACGGCTGGACATTCGGCGGATAAGCGCCATTAAGGACGGCCAAGAGAGTATTGGTAGCCGAACGCGGGTCAAAGCGGTAAAAAACAAGTTGGCTCCTCCCTTCAAGGTGGCTGAGTTCGATATTATGTACGGCCAGGGGATCTCCAGGGAAGGGGACATTCTGGACATGGCCACAGCTCTTGATATCGTCGATAAGAGTGGCGCCTGGTACTCCTACGCTGGAGAGCGTATGGGCCAGGGCCGCGAAAATGTTAAGACTTTTTTGAGCGAACATGCGGATATTTGCAGTGATATAGAAAACAAGGTCAGGGAAGCCTATGGCCTGAAGCTATCCGACAATGGTGATGAGGAGTCTACGGAAGAATGAAAACTGCCGAACTGAGAAAAGCTTTCCTGGAATACTTCAAGGCCAACCAACATACCATAGTGAAGAGTTCCTCGCTGGTCCCCCACGACGATCCCACCCTGCTCTTCACCACCGCCGGCATGGTCCAGTTCAAACGACCACTCCTGGGCGAGGAAAAACGGGATTACGTGCGGGCCACCTCGTCCCAGAAGTGCATGCGCGCCGGGGGCAAGCATAATGATTTGCGCAACGTGGGGCGTACTGCCAGGCACCACACCTTTTTCGAGATGCTGGGTAATTTCTCTTTCGGTGACTATTTCAAAAAGGAGGCCATCCTCTTCGGTTGGGAGTTTTTCACCGACCATCTCCAGTTGCCCAAAGATAAGCTCTACGCCTCTGTACACGAAGGCGACGAGGAAATGGGCTTGGGCGTGGACCAAGAAGCCCTGGAGGAATGGGCCAGATATCTCCCCCAAGAGAGAATTCTCACCCTACCCACCAGCGAGAACTTTTGGGCCATGGGGGAGACCGGCCCCTGCGGCCCCTGCTCAGAGATATTAA
>Ga0224503_10000318_pt1 | contig 14558 bp, 13 predicted proteins | sample SF_Oct11_sed_USG_2_FD_169106 | JGI IMG/M metagenome (GOLD analysis project Ga0224503, IMG submission 169106) | Sediment microbial communities from San Francisco Bay, California, United States - SF_Oct11_sed_USGS_21 | ecosystem: Environmental > Aquatic > Marine > Sediment | place: USA...
CATATGTCTATCAGAATGAAAGAAAAATGCAATGTTTTATTTGAATTTTTATTAATTTCAGACAAATAATTAAGATTGTTAAGAATGGCTACTATTAATTTCGCTTCACTATCCTTTTTCAGAGATGTGCGACAGCATTCGATCTACCACTTCCTGGATGGACAAGTCACTGGAATCAATCACGATTGCATCATCGGCCGGTTTGAGTGGCGCCAGACTTCGGGTACTGTCATTGGTATCTCTGCGCTGCATTTCTTTCTCAACCGTATCCAGCGATTGATCGGATTCGGACTTGAGTTCCTCATACCGTCGCAGCGCCCGGGTTGTTAAAGATGCATTTAAAAAAAATTTAACGTCCGCCGCTGGAAAAACAACCGTTCCCATGTCGCGTCCTTCAAAGACCGCTTCTTTGCGGCGACCAATATCCCTTTGCACATCCAGAAGATACTCACGCACCACCGCGATGGCAGAAACAGATGATGCCAGCATACTAATTTCAGGGGTACGGATGCGGGCGGAGATGTCCGTTTCACCGGAATAAAGTCGCAACCCTTTTGCCTCTGTTTTGAAACCAAGCTGAAGCCGGCGGCACAAGCCGGCCAGTTCTGTCTCGCTTTTGGGGTTGACACCCTGGCTTTTAACTTCATAGGCAACCCCGCGATAAAGTGCGCCGGTGTCGATATAACGGTATCCCAGCCGGTCGGCAAGCGTGCGGCTAACAGTTGTTTTGCCGGCACCGGCCGGACCGTCGATGGTGATCAAAAGTTTCTTCATAATCATTCAAAGGTGTCAGGTGTCAGTGTTCAGGTGTCAGCAAACAGATGACGGAAGACAGAAAACAAAGGTCAGACAGCGTGCTTCATCATCCAGTTTTTGTCATCTGTCTTCTGTCATCTGTCCTCTAAAGCCTGACACCTGACACCCGACACCTGAAACCACTTTCTTAGATGACTTTTTCGATCGCTTCTAAAAACCGAATATTTTCCTCATGCTGTCCTATCGTTACCCGTATGTGTTGCGGGTAACTGTATGCGGTCATCGCACGCACAATCACACCTTGCATCAGCAATTTTTCAGCGATTTCATCCGCGCTTTGCCCAGCGCCAATTTCGATCATGAGAAAATTGGCCTGGGATTGGATATACGGCATCTCGAGTTTGTCCAGGGCCGTATAAATGAATTGAAGTTCGCCATGGACCAGATCAAGGGTTTTTTTCAGAAACTCAGCATCATTTAGCGCAGCTGTTGCAGCCCCCTGTGCCAGCGTATTGACATTAAACGGTTGCCGGACCCGGTGGAGCAGTTCCGCTAAAACCACCGGCATCACACCATAACCCACCCGCAGCCCGGCCAACCCGAATGCCTTTGAAAAGGTTCGCATCCCAACAATCGCGTTATCGGTCTTCAGGTAGTCGAAACTGTTTGCGCAATTCGAATCGGTAATAAATTCGATATAGGCCTCATCCAGGACAATAACGATTTGCGGGGGAATCTCCGCGATAAAATCTTCAAAATCGAGTTTAGAAATGATAGTTCCGGTGGGATTGTGGGGGACATTTAGAAAAATCATGCGTGTCTTTGGACTGATTTTTCGGATCATCCCCGCCAGATCCGTTTTAAACGATTTTAAGGGAACCCAAATTGGAAGCGCACCTGCACCGAGAATTGAAATCTCGTAAAAAAGAAAGGAGGGTTGCGGTAAAATAACTTCATCGCCCGGATTCAGCAAGACAGATGCAAGCAACGCAATGATATCATCAGAACCGTTTCCTAAAACAATGTGGCCGGGATCAATATTATATTTTTCAGCAATCGAATGGGTCAACTCGTAACCGCCGGCATCCGGATATCGATGCAGATTGCCCAGTATCTGCTGTATCGCCGCCACTGCCATTGGCGAAGGGCCGAACGGGTTTTCATTGGAAGCCAGTTTGATGGAATGATCGATTCCATATTCCCGTTGAACTTCCTCAATCGGTTTGCCGGGAACATAAGGCTTAATCGCTGATATGTTATCGGGGATTTTCAATTTCATTTTAGGAATTAATTATTATCCGCATCGATTAAATTATGGTTGAGACAAAAAAATTGAGCTTAAAAAATTACCACGAAAACACGAAAACATAAAAGCACGAATTTTTTCCTTTTCGTGTTTTCGTTATTTCGTGCTTTCGTGGTAAAAAGCGTTTAGACCTTTTTAAGTTGCCGATGCCGCTTTTTTGCCTTCCTCAAGCGCTTTCATGTTGATGGGAATCAGTTTTTCTTTATTCGCAAATTTGGCCTTTACCGATTCGCGCAGCAGTTCAAAGTCAACCACCTGGCTGCGACTCACGAATGCCGCCAGGGCGATGATATTGGCGGTTCTAACATTTCCCAGTTCCCTGGCAATTTCGATAATCGGAACTTTAATAACATCCACATCATCCCGACCGGCATCGATCGATATGATGGAGCTGTTGATGAAAATGGTGCCGCCGGATTTGACAGAGGGTGCGAATTTTTCAAGAGAAGGCCGATTCATGGCCACCAGGTGCTTTGGGTTTCGAATAATCGGAGAGCCGATTGGCCGATCACTGATAACCACCGTACAATAGGCCGTACCTCCCCGCATTTCCGGCCCGTAAGACGGAATCCAGACCACTTCATGGCCCTGTTGCATCGCCGCCTCAGCCATAATCTGACCCATTAGCATAATCCCCTGGCCGCCGAACCCGGCAAATTGAACTTCGTTTTGCATTATCCCTCCCTCCTCAATAGTTTACTGCTCGACGTTCTCTTCGGGTGTTTTGAACACACCTAACGCATAATACGGCAGCATTTTTTCTTCAGCCCATTTGATTGAATCCAGCGGGGTCATCCCCCAGTTCGTCGGGCAGGTACTGACCAACTCAACAAAACTGAAGCATGTATTTTGCATCTGATAGGTAAAGGCCTTCTTGATCGCTTTTTTGGCTTTGTTGATATATTTCGGATTCAGCAGTGTCTGGCGGGTAATATAAGCCGGCGTCTCAAGTGCGGCCAGCATTTCCGACATTTTTATCGGCATCCCGGTATCCAAAATTTTACGGCCGAAAGGTGAGGTGGTCGTTCGCTGGTCCGGCATGGTGGTCGGTGCCATCTGGCCGCCGGTCATGCCGTAAACCGCGTTATTGATAAAGATGACCGTAAACTTTTCTCCGCGGTTGGCGGCATGCACTATCTCTCCCATGCCGATGCTGGCCAGATCTCCGTCGCCCTGATAGGTAAATACCATCAGATCCGGCCGAACGCGCTTAATGCCGGTGGCCACCGCCGGCGCTCGCCCATGGGCTGCCTCCTGAAAATCAAAGGTGAAATAATTGTACATCATAACGGCACAGCCCACCGGTGCAACACCAACGGTTTTACCGTAGATACCGAGTTCATCGATAACTTCGGCCACCAGCCGATGGGCCACTCCGTGGGTGCAGCCCGGGCAATAGTGGGTAATCGTATCGGCCAGGGCTTCGGGTTTCTGAAATGTTTTTCCCATTATTGTTCTCCTATTTTCAGTCGATTTGTTGAATGGATACGGGTTAATTGATTTGGTGAAAAAAGAACTGACGATCAAACCTTATCATTATTCAACCGATCGACGATGTGACTATTTGACCAATTTACGAATTTCCTCCATCACTTCTTCCGGTGTGGGTACTTCGCCGCCGCATTTGCCGTACCAGTTCACCGGCAGCTGCCCCGCCACGCTGCGCTCGACATCTTCCACCATTTGCCCCATGCTCATTTCCACAGACAATACCGCCCGGCAACCCTGCTTGCCGGCGGCATCGTAAATAGCGGTCTTCGGAAACGGAAACAATGTCTGGGGGCGAATCATGCCGACTTCTAAACCCTGATCCTTCAAATTATCAATGGCAGTGCGGCACACGCGGCTCATGGTACCGTAACTGACGATGAGCAGACTGTAATCATTATCCACATTGTAAGCCTCATAGCGTACAGCTTCCCGTTCCATTTGCTCATACTTGGCTTTTAACTTCAAATTGTGCGCGTTGAGCTCCTCGGGGTCCAGATAGAGCGTTTTGATCAGGTTGCGCTGGTTGCTTTTGCGGGTGTCCATGCCGCTGGTGGCCCATTCATCTTTGTTGGTGGGCTCGGCTTTGAGTGAATCCGGAAATTCCACCGGTTCCATCATCTGGCCGATTAGCCCGTCACCCAGGATCATGACCGGATTGCGGTATTTTTCGGCCAGCGCGAATGCGCCCATCATCATCTCAACGGCTTCCTGGACACTGGCCGGCGCCATGACCAGCAGCTTATAGTCTCCATGGCCTCCCCCTTTTACCGATTGCATGTAATCCGCCTGGGAAGGAAGGATACCACCCAGTCCCGGCCCGCCGCGCATAATATTGACAAACACCGCCGGTAACTGTGCTGCGGTGATATAGCTGATGCCTTCACTCATCAGACTGATGCCGGGGCTGGAAGAGGTCGTAAAAACCCGCTCCCCGCTGGCCGCCGCACCAAGAATCATATAGGATACCGCAACTTCGCTTTCACCCTGTAAAAACACACCGCCGGCCTCCGGCAGGCGCCGCGCGAGATATTCGGCGACCTCAGATTGCGGCGTGATTGGATAGGCAAAATAATTCAAACAGCCGGCCCGAATCGCAGCCTCGCCAATGGCTTCATTGCCTTTCATTAATACTTTCCCCATATATTCCTCCAATTATTTTTTAACTGAATCTTGCATTAAAATTAATGAGAAGTTGAAATTATATTTTATGGATGAAAATCATTTTATCTCATTAATTTCCACCCTTCGGGCGAGCCGGAGGCTTCCATCTGCAGCGTTATTAAGGGCTCGAAGTAGTATACTACGACTTCACCCTTAAGTGCCTTGCAGATGAAAGCCTCCGACTCGTGCAAAATTCATTTACCACCTGCTGCTTCCGCTTCAATTTCGCTGATGGTTATCGCTACATCCGGGCACATCGTGCAGCATAAGGCACAAAAAATGCAATCCTCGGGACGCGCCTGAAACGCCGGAAAATAGCCTTTGGTGTTGACTTCATTTGAAATTTCCAGGACATTTTTCGGGCATACGGTTACGCACAGACCGCAGCCCTTGCATCGATCGTTGTCAATTAAATGCTCGTAAGCCATAAATCAGAACTCCTTCACTAAGTTTTAAAACCGATAATAGCGCCGTATGCATCAAAGCGCAAGCGTCACTGGGAGGAACCCGTTTTCCCGAGCGGAACCGGTTTTTGCCACGGCGGTACCAGTTGCCTTTCTATCGCCAGTACCGGACAGGCAAATTGCCGGGAATCGACAACCGACAGCAATTCTCGCGAGACGGTAATAAATTCAAGCGGCAACCCGCTGGATTGGCACAGGCCATGAACAAAATCATAGCCGTCGTATATGTCATCCGCGGTGGTTTCATCAATTAGATTCGCATTGCCGATAATACCGTCAATAGACAGCTTGGAAGCCTGCTCGATTTGCTTGCGGATTTTGAGGCAACCTTCAACCGTTTCGGTAAAGGGCCTTAACGGATTGACAACCTGCAGAACCCTGAGGGATTTTCCCTTAAGCGGGTCCTCAAGTGTCGCCAGTACGGTCGCACCCACATCATCCCCGCCGACATCCAGCAGTGTCAACTGGCTCGGCCGGCGTATTAACCCGGCCACCTGTGGGCTAAGTATCGGAAGATCGGCCTGCAGATATTGCTCGGGCGGAAGGACGATTTCAATTCCCAGCTCCGCTAGCGATCCTCTGGCTTCGCGTGTTCGAAAATACGGATTCACCAGGTCAAGATCAGCGATTCGAACGTCGATCCCGCCAAGTTTACGGTGCGCCGCCAGGTTAATGCACACTTCGGTTTTACCGCTGCCGTAGTTGCCGACGACAACGACTATTCCTGTCAAATTAATTTCCACCAGATGTCAACTCAATAGCTTAATTCAGTTTTAACTCAATTGGGGTTGTCGTTATAAAGTGGTTCCCATATGATGCAGCAAAGACAAAACCATCAGGCAACCAACCCAAAAATAGCCTGCATTTGTAAGAATTATTGTCAGTGATGTCAAGCTTTTTCACTTTTGATGCATCCGGCAATGTGGTAATAAGAAAGTGACTAAAGTTGGAAATGATCTAAAGTGCCTAAAGTTGAGGAATTCTGTCCATTTTATTAATGGATGGAGCACAGCGACTCCATAACTTTAGGCACTTTAGATCACCTTAGGCACTTTAGGCACTGGTTTAAGCGGGATTAAGAAACCACCTTCAAAAAAGGAGAGGGCTTTGGCAAAAGTACGAACCGGATTGGAACGATTTTTAGAATCACCGCCAAAATGGGTTGCGGGCAGTCGTCTGGGACTTTTATGCAATCCGGCTTCCGTAGACCCGATGCTCAATCATGCCCGATTTTTGGTCGATCGCCGCTTGCCGGGCAAACTGACCGCCCTGTATTCCCCGCAACACGGATTTTTCGCCGAAAAACAGGACAACATGATCGAATCCGCCGATATGCTAGAGCCGGTTTTAAAAATACCGGTTTATAGTCTTTACGGAAAAACCCGTATCCCCACCGAAGAAATGCTCGACCCCATTGATGTGCTTTTGGTCGATCTACAGGATGTCGGCACCCGCGTCTACACGTTTATATATACATTATCCTACTGCCTCGTGGCCGCTGGAGCATTGAACAAAAAAGTGGTGGTTCTTGACCGTCCCAATCCGATTAACGGCGTAACCATCGAGGGTAACTGCCTTAAACCTGACTGGTGTTCATTTGTCGGGCGCTTCCCACTGCCCATGCGACATGGACTAACCATCGGTGAACTGGCGCAGCTTTTCAATGCGCACTTTGAGATTGGCTGCAGGCTCGAGGTCGTTCAAATGCAAGGCTGGGGGCGTTCGATGTTTTACCGGCAAACCGGATTACCATGGGTGCCACCCTCACCCAACCTGCCCAGCCCCGTTTCAACCATGGTTTATCCGGGTCAGGTCCTATGGGAAGGGACCAATGTTTCTGAAGGCCGCGGGACAACCCAGCCCTTTGAGCTTTTTGGCGCCCCCTATATAAATCCGGAAAAAATTGTTGCCTCCTTTGGTGCCGAATCGATCCCGGGCATTATCCTTAGAGAGATTGTCTTCGAACCCACCGCAAACAAATGGCAGGCCCACCCGTGCAGGGGATTTCAAATTCATATCATAGACCCGGATGAATACCGGCCGTATGAGACCAGCCTGCGGCTGCTTCAGGCGGTCATCCAGCATCATAAAAAAGATTTCGAATGGAAACCGCCGCCCTATGAATACGAAACAAAGAAACTTCCAATCGATTTGATTATCGGGGATGGCAAAATTCGCAGTCGTCTTGAAAATATGGAACCCCTTGAATCAATCATAGAATCCTGGCAAAGCGAACTTCAGGCGTTTTTTGAGATCAGCCGGGGATTTCATTTATACAAATGAATGGGTTTCAGGTGTCAGGTTTCAGTGTTCAGCATGCGATGCGGAGCGGTTTCAACGCTTTCAATTCTGACACCTGACACCTGAACACTGACACCTTCTTTAGGATCACCAAATAAGTGGAGAGTAACACAAGTGGGAACAGACCAGCCGGAATGGAAGCGGATGCGCTTTAAAAAAAACAAGGTCTGGCTTGCGGTCGATGGTTTTGGAAAGCCCCTTGAAGAAAACGGCAAGGTCTTGATCAAATATCAACTCGACCAACCGCATGAATACTGGGTCCGCAGGAGCAATATAAAACCCCTCGATTCCGATCCTGCGTTAACTCAAGAGATCCAAAATGATACGCCGGTGGCTCAAACCGGCGATAAGGAAGGAATTCTTATTTTTACGGACGGCGCTTCTTCCGGCAACCCGGGGCCGGCAGGTATTGGTGTGGTCATGCGCTTCGGCAAATATGAAAAAGAGATATCAGAATATATCGGCCTGGCAACCAACAATATCGCCGAACTTAAAGCAATACAGGCAGGATTGCAGGCAGTCAAAAAAACCGACCTTCCGGTGTGGATTTTCACAGACAGCAGGTATGCTTACGGGGTTCTGACACTTGGCTGGAAAGCCAAAGCCAATCGTGAAATGGTGCGATCGATAAAAAAGACGATGATGAAGTTTAAAAATTTAAAAATCGTCAAGGTCAAAGGCCACGCCGGCGATGCAGGCAATGAACGGGCGGATTTCCTGGCGACATCCGCTATCAAAAATACCAAAGATAAGAATACATAGAGCCCGGCACGCCTGCACACCGGGCCCGATCGGTTTCCAAAACAAAAGCGGCTAATCTTTCTTAAGTGTTTCGATCTCCTCTTTGAGATCATCAATTTCTTTTTTATATTTTTCTACTTCTTCACCTTCACCTTCAGCTTCACTGCTTTCAGGGGGGGATTCGACAGTTTCATCGTCTTTCCAGGTATCTTTGAGCTCGTCAAAGCCGAGATAAATAGCTAAAGCTCCGCCCAGCAGAAGCATCGCCGGGATTATGCCGGCCAGAACCATTAAAAACTGTCCCCACCAAATGACAAGGCCAACGAGGCCCAGTGCCGCTGCAATCGCGCCACCAATTAAAGTTTTCATATTCGCATTAACCTCCTTTCACTTAAAACTTAAAATCAGTTCCAAAGATGAGATTGGCTTTTTACATGGATATCATTGTATTATTAATATGATTCGTTTATGGCGTCAAATAAAAACTAGCGTTTCGAATAAAATATTGCAAAGCATCATTTATTCTGTTAATTTTTAATTTTATTAAATTTTAATTGCACTGACAGACTCCAGCATTTAATCCTCCAAAATCCATGTAAAACAAATCGGTCTTCACCCAAATTCGATCACCGTAATCTTGAATTCGATATCCAGGGCAGCAGATGTTTAAATAAGAAAAAGGTTAATTTGATGGCAGCAAAACACAGCCGAAATTCAAGCAATTGGATCCACCGGGTGCTCAACGGGACCCACAACCATTACAGTTGTTACCTGCCGGATAAACTCGGCAAATTACCATCGCTCATTCTTAAATTATTTTATTCCGGTATCAAAACCACCAAAGATCAGATCGCTGTATTACAGCAAATTGAAGACGATGCGATTGTCGTTTATGCAACCAAATTTAAAAGTTATTTTGAATATTTACTTTATTACAGCCGCTATCAGAAAAACGGCCTGCCATATCCGCAAATCGGCTTTTACTATCAAGTCTATTTCTGGCAGCCAGTTTCCCATCTTATTAAGATAATGCTGGCGCACACTGATTACTTTATTCACAAGCGGACCTTTCCCAACCCCTATAAAAGCGGTTATATCGCTCAGACCCTGTTAGCGGGAAAGGCCGGCATGCTATCACTGGTCAGCCGGAAAGGGTTTTATCGTCGCTTTATCAAAGCCCAAACAGATCCCATTCAATACCTGATCGAATTACAAAAAACAACCGAGCGCCCGGTATATATCATCCCACAACTCATGTTTTTCAGCAGAAACCCCCATCGGTCGATTCCGACCCTGACCGACGTTTTATTCGGCCCCGAGGACAATCCGGGCAGAATGCGACGCCTGTTCGGATTGTTCAAAAACCCCGGCAAAGTCTTTTTCGAGGTCTCTGAACCGGTGAATCTTAAAACGTATCTGCAAAATGAATCTATGCGAAACCAGCCGATTGAGTATCAATCGCTGGTGTTGAGGCGTAATTTACTGGTTCAGCTGAACCGCCACCGTCAAACGATTACCGGCCCGATCCTCAAAACCCGGCAGGAATTGAAGGAAAGTATTCTGACCGGCCGGCGGTTTCAGGAATTTATGGAAAAATACGCTACGAGCCGGGACACTCCGATTCATGAAGTCCGTAAAAAAGCAGACGGTTATATCGAAGAGATTGCCGCCGGCTATAACCCGGCTTATATAAAAATTTTTTCGGTCCTGGTCGGATGGATTATTCGCACCATGTTTGATGGCGTCACCATCAATAATAATGCCCTGAACAGAATCAAAAGGCTGGCTCTAAAAGGGCCGTTAATCCTTATTCCCTGCCATAAAAGCCATATCGATTATCTGATCCTGTCCTACCTGCTGTACCATAATAATATGCCGGTCCCCCTGGTGGCAGCAGGTAAGAATCTATCATTTTGGCCTATGGGCCCGATATTTCGCAGCGGCGGTGCTTTTTTCATCCGACGGACATTTCGCGGTGCTGTCCTGTATTCAAAAGTCTTTGCTGAATATATCTACAAGCTGCTGGAAGAAGGATACAACATCGAACAGTTCATCGAGGGGGGCCGCAGCCGCACCGGTAAATTACTGATGCCCAAACTGGGTTTGCTGTCCATTATCCTCAATGCGTATAAAAGCGGTGCCTGCGAGGACATGATTATTGTACCGATTTATATCGGGTATGACCGCGTTCTGGAGGAAAAGTCGTATTTACAGGAACTCGAGGGCGGTAAAAAAGAACCCGAAACGCTGAAAGGCGTTCTCAAGGCCAGAAAGTTTTTGAAAAAGCGCTACGGCAAAATTTACATCCAATTTGACGACCCTTTGTCGATGAATGAATTGATTGCAAAATTCGGAACCCCCCTGGCAGAGATGCAGCCTAAACAACAAAATGTTCTGTGCCGCAATCTCGGCTACCGGGTCATCAACGCGATCAACCGCTCTGCGGTTGTTACGGCCTATGGTTTGCTAGCCGGCGCGATTTTAAACTGCGGCCGGGATCGGTTTTCATACAGCCAGATCAGGTCGATTGTCGAAGCCTACTTGAACTATTTAGCGACACAGGAGGCCAAACTCGCCGATACACTGGTGTTAGACCATGTACGTGCGATTCAGCATGCACTCGACGCATTTGTTCAGAGCAAGTTTATCGAACCGGTTTCAAAAGAAAAGGATATGCCGTATTCCCAAAGAAGCTATTTAATCAATGCTTCCCGGCGACCGTCTCTGGAATACTACAAAAATAGCTGCATTGCGTTTTTCATTCCGCCGGCCTTTACGGCGCTGGCAATTCTTGAAAAAGACGCTTTTCAATTTTCGGCTTCCGATCTGCATGCCAATTACAGATTTCTGCAAAACCTTTTTAAATTTGAATTTGCCTACGATATCGATAAAGCACCTGAATTTTACGTCCGCAAAAGCATTAAAGCCTTTATCGACGATGCCATTTTGATGCCTCACCAAACGATCCCTGACACCTACAATGTCACCTCAGCCGGTTTTCGCAAGCTTAAACTATACGCCATTTTCCTAAAAACCTATTTTGAATCCTACTGGATCGTATTAAGCTTTTTTCAAAACAACTCGCAAGACTCAGTTAAGGTGAAAGATCGCCTGAAAAAAATTGAGGCCAGCGGAAAACATCTGTATAAACGACATGAAATTGATTGTCCGGAAGCGCTTTCAAAAGTCAGTTACCAAAACGCAATCGATTATTTTACCAACAAGGGCATAAAAGGATCCGACAGCACAGAAAAAATCGAATTCTACGCTGAAGCCATTCAAAAATCATTGAAGACACTGCAATGAAAGCATTGATTCTGTCAGCAGGCCTGGGCACACGGCTGCGCCCTTACACAAACCACATCCCTAAATCCCTCTTCACCATTTGCGGCAGGCCCCTTCTGGATATCACGATCACCAAACTGATCGAAGCCGGCTGCAAGTCAATTATGATCAACACCCATCACCTGCATGCGCAAATTGAAGCGTTTGTCGCGCAACAAGCCTATGCCATTCCGGTAGAAACCCGATATGAACCGCAGATCCTTGGAACCGGCGGTGCGATCATAAATCTGAAAGATTTCTGGAATGATCGCCCTTTTATGGTGATTAACGCCGACATCGTCACGACAATCAATTTCAGAGCGGTTTATGATTTCCACTGTCAGCATGGACACCCGGTAACCCTTGTGCTGACGGACGACCCTGAATTCAACAGTGTGATAACCGACGCCAATGGTTTTGTAGCAAAATTCCATCAGCCCGCAGGCGCACCCGGTCGGCCCGCGGAATCTGCGCTCACCTTTACCGGCATCCAGGTGCTGGATCGGGAGATTCTGAAATTCATCGCAACCGAGATGCCGGCGAGCAGTATTGATGCTTATGCCCGAATGCTCGCAGAAGGGAGAAATGTAAAAGCGTATATCCCCCACAACGCCCACTGGAAAGATATCGGTACGCCCGAGCGGTATAAGTTAACCGTGTTTGAAACCATGACCGACCTGACGTTTAAGCGGGTCTTTCCCGGCACCCGGATCCGGGCAGCCAGCCGGGAGCATCTCAAAGGCGATGGATCGGATCGGCGGTGGTATCGTTTAAAACGGGGCCAAAAGTCGATGATTCTGGTTGATCACGGTATCAAGGAATCGGATCGGATCGATGAGGCCGATGCCTTTGTCAACATCGGCCGATATCTTTTTGACAGGGGCTTGCCGGTGCCGCAAATCTATGAAGCGGACACTTTTGCCGGTTATGTGTTTCTGGAAGATCTTGGAAATCTTGACTTGCAGGCGGCGGTGCGGCAAACCGACCCTTTTGAAGAGGTTATCGGCCTGTACCAACGGGCGATTCATTTGCTGACGAAATTTTCCGCATCCGGTGTTGATCAATTTGATCCCGCATGGTGCTACCAGACGTCCCGTTACACGAAAAGCATGATTCTGGAAAAAGAATGCCGCTATTTTGTGGATGCTTTCTTAAATACATATCTGGGCTTAAATATTAACCATGCTGATTTTAAACAAGAATTTGAATATCTGGCTGAAAATGCCCTGAAGCATGCGGTGCAGGGCCTGATGCATCGGGATTTTCAGTCCCGCAACATTATGATTCATAATGATCAGATTTATTTCATCGATTTTCAGGGAGCTCGCATGGGCCCCATCCAATACGACCTGGCGTCGTTGCTGATTGATCCTTATGTCGATTTGCCGCAAGACATCCAAACCCGGCTTCTGGCATACGCGCTGGAAAGACTGCAGGGGCCAATGAAACTGGATGCCGACAATTTCAAGCGCTGCTATCGCTTTTGCCGCTTGACCCGCAACCTGCAGATTCTGGGTGCTTTTGGGCATTTGACCCGCGTCAAAGGAAAAATGCATTTTGAAAAATATATCCCGGCTGCCGTCCGGGCGCTCGCGCACAACCTTAAAAATCATGAAGACGACAAATTGCCAGGGCTCGGTGAGCTTGCAGATACGGTTAGCACGCATGCACAAATTAAAACGCTCAACTCAGGTAAACATCTGACTTGATTGTGCTTTTCAGCCAAGGAGGAAAAAATGAGTCGAATAAAGGTAATGGTCAATGGGATACCCGGCAACATGGCCGTAAATGTCGCCCGGCATATTTTAGCTGACGACCGCTTTGCGCTTGTGCCCTTTTCGCTGACCGGTCCGGAAATCCAGGCGGCCGAGCACAAAATCGAAACGACCGCCATCCGCCTGCTAAAGCCGGAAGAGCGGGAGCAGGCCATTGATGATTTAAAGCAAAAAGAGGGAGAATTTCTCAGTGTCGATTACACTCATCCATCGGCGGTAAACGCCAATGCTGAGTTTTATTGCAAATACCAGTTGCCGTTTGTCATGGGCACCACCGGCGGCGATCGCCCTGGCCTTGAAACTTGCGTGCGGGCAGCATCAATTTCAGCTGTTATTGCGCCAAATATGGCGAAACAAATCGTCGGATTTCAGGCCATGATGGAATATGCCGCCCAAACCTTTCCGGATCTTTTCAACGGCTATGAACTGGAAATTAAAGAAAGCCATCAAAAAGGAAAGGCCGACACCAGCGGTACGGCCAAAGCCATGGTTCGATATTTCAATCAAATGGGTCTTGGCTTCAGCGAGGAGGAAATTATTAAAGAGCGGGAGCCCAAAAGTCAAACCGACCAATGGGGCATTCCGCAAAAATACCTGGCGGGCCATGGCTGGCACACCTATGCCTTGACTTCCGGCGATAAAACCGTTCGCTTTGAATTTACCCACAACGTCAACGGCCGAGACGTTTACGCCCGGGGCACCCTGGATGCTGTGCTGTTCTTAGCGGCCAGGGTCAGCGAGGGGGCTCAGGGAAATGTTTACACGATGATTGACGTATTGAAAAATGGATGAAAATCCTGACAAGTCTTTTCAAGAACAAAGCGGCTCCGGCAGCAGACCCCCGCAGCGGCGCGCAGCCCCCGGACCACCGGTGCAAAAGCCGCTTCCGGCAACAGAAGACGGTAAGCATGATCGCTGGCGGATCCTTCTGGTGGAGCTCGCTTACCTGCTAAATGAATTTTTCCGGAATGCCTCCGACCGCAAAAGCCACAAGGCCGAAAAAGACACTTTCAGGCAATTGATCAAAGTTGTTGATGAGCTGGATCAAATGCCCGTTCATGATGGATTTGTGCATATCAAACTGCGAGGCGCCCCCAGCCTTCATATTTCCGAGCCGGCTGACTACGTGATTCAATATGGCGTTCTAACGGTCGATGTACCCACTGTGGTTTCGCTTATCAGCCGGATGGGCATTCGTTTTAAACATCTGGAGGGCCGCCTGATTAAATCTTTTGAATC
>Ga0224503_10000323_pt1 | contig 14390 bp, 15 predicted proteins | sample SF_Oct11_sed_USG_2_FD_169106 | JGI IMG/M metagenome (GOLD analysis project Ga0224503, IMG submission 169106) | Sediment microbial communities from San Francisco Bay, California, United States - SF_Oct11_sed_USGS_21 | ecosystem: Environmental > Aquatic > Marine > Sediment | place: USA...
GAACGGCGCCGGCAAAACAACGGTCGTTCGCATGCTCCTCGACTTTATCAAACCGACTTCAGGCAGCATCACCATCGACGGAATACCCGCTTCCAACCCCGAAGCACGCAAACGGGTCGGATATCTGGCCGAACATCACATGATTCCCTCGCATCATTCCGGGCTTGAATATCTGCGCCGGCACGCTTCTTTGATTGGGTTGGCCGGAAAAGATGCGTTAATGGAAGTGGAGCGGCTTTTGGAGGTGGTTTCCATGAAAGGCAGGGAAAAAGAAAAATCAGCCGCTTATTCCAAGGGAATGAAACAGCGAATCGGCCTCGCGGCAGCTTTACTCGGAAAGCCCAAATTGTTGATACTTGATGAACCGGTAACAGGCCTCGATCCGATCGGTATCCGGGATGTGAGAAAAATTCTTGAGAGCCTGCGCGACAACGGTGTTACCGTGTTCTTGAATTCCCATCTCCTTTCGGAAGTGGAAAAGACATGCCAGACGCTGGCAATAATGAACAACGGAAAAATCCTCGTTAAGGATTCGATTCGTTCGATAATAGAGGATGACGAGACGTTGGAGGATGTTTTTATAAAATACATACAAAAAGGAAAATGAATAGTTTTTTAAAAATTACCGGCTACACCATTCGCGACCAGATGCGGCACAAAAGCTTTTATGTTTTGCTGGGTCTTTCCATTCTTTTCGTGCTGATGATTCGCGGATGTTACAACGGCCAATATGTCGTCAGCGGGAAACAGTTGGACAGCATTACGGTTGCGTGGCATGTTTCAAAAATTGTTTTCCAGGTCATAGCGTCCGGCATGTTCCTGATCGTCATTCTGCTATCGATGAAAATTTTCAGCAAAGACCACGAAGACGGAAGCCTGGTATTGTTTCTTTCCAGGCCGGTTTTCCGGCGGCAATACATTCTCGGCAGGATCGCCGGCACATGGTTTTTGTGCCTGGCTTTCATGTTTATTCTTCACGCAACGATTTTTCTTACGGTGTGGGTAAAAACCGGCGCCATCATTCCCGGGTATTTAACCGCATCGCTGGTATGTTCGATCAATCTTCTCTTTATTGTGGTTTCGGTGTGCTTCTTGTCTCTTTATTTGCCGGATTTCATCAGCGCGGTTGCTACTTTGGGGATTTTATTCGTCGGTTATATTTCCGACGGTGGTTATCAGATCTTAAATAGCGAAATTTTGAAGATAACGGTTCCTTCGGCTGCAGCCTCGCCCCCTGCCTTGTGGAGAATTTTATATCCGAAAGTTTACATGGTGCAGTCCTACGCCGATTCGATCATCGGTCAAAGCAGTTTTAACAACATGGGACCCCTTCACCCGATTCTGAACCTCTTTTTTTTCATCATTCTGATAACCGCTTTAATGCTGGTCGTTTTTAACAAAAAAGAAATTTAGCCCGAATATTACATCGTTAAATTTTCGACCGAGGAAATCAGCAGAAAAATGAGGAACGCCCTTTAGATTATAAGGTTCTATTTGCTGTAGATGATATCGGAAATGGTAACCGATCTCTAATAGTGAATAAAAAAAGAAATATTCACAATTCAAGACAGGACATTATTTGCAGGATTAGAAATCCAGGGTAATCATTGTATCTTGAGACGTTATCCTCCTTGACATGAAATCCTTGTTACAATAATCTCTAAATATTCAATTAAGATGGTCGTAAAATATGTCCTCATTTTTAACCATATATACCGTTCATAAGAATCGCAGGTGATGCTATGCTTAAAGTAAAAGATATCATGACAAAAGAACTGATCACGGTCTCGCCCGAAACGGAGATTGTCCATGCAACAAAGCTACTTTTAGAAAACCGCATCAACGGTGTCCCCGTGACGGATGAAATGGGAAAACTAGTGGGAATCCTTTGTCAGAGTGATCTGATTGCACAACAAAAAAAACTTCCCGTACCTTCTTTTTTCACATTTCTGGATGCATTAATTCCCCTGACCTCCATGAAACAATTCGAAAAGGAGGTTCAAAAGATCGCAGCAATCACCGTGGCCCAGGCTATGACGCCAAATCCGGTGTCCGTGCGGTCCGATACGGGCATTGAGGAAGTGGCTGCCCTCATGGTGGACAATAATTTTCATACCATTCCTGTGGTGGACAAGGGAGAGCTTGTGGGAATTGTGGGAAAAGTAGATATTTTGAGAACCCTAATTCCCAGATCATAAGCATAACAACCGGAGTTTTAAGAATTCGTAAATAAGTATTTTGGGGACGGTGATACAATTAAACTTTAATTAGGATTTCCGGACTCCTATTGGGCATGGTATCTGGAGCATCCTCTGGAAACAGGGTCTTTGTGTAAATGTACAGGTTCGTTGAAATAGGTTTGATATTGGCACTGAGTATGTTTATCGTCGGTGGATGCTCCGGAAAACGACCCGACGGGATCGGTATTGATTCCTCCGGCCTTAGGGGTTGCCACAAGAGCCCAAATTGTGTATCGTCAGAAGCAAAAGACGGACAGCATGCAATTGAGTCGTTTCGTCTAAAAAGGGATTTTAACGTAAGTTGGTCTCTTCTCCATGATGAAATAGAATCAATACCCAGGTGGATCATTGTCACAGCAACCGATAACTACATCCATGTGGAATGCAAGAGTCGAATCTTTCGATTTATTGATGATCTTGAACTATACTTCAATTCATCGAATGGTATCATTTCGATTCGTTCGGCGTCTCGCATCGGCTATTCAGATTTTGGTGCGAATCGCCGGCGTGTAGAGCTTCTTCGGAGGGAGCTAAGAACAAAACAGATCATCGATTAGTGGGATCTGACCGGCGACGTGGAAACGGTGTCAAGGCTTGAACAGTGAATAAAATGCCACTACAATCCACAATTCAATCTTTTACGCCATTTACATGATTCCAAGATAGTTGCTTCAACCTTAAATAAAGGGAGCGAACATGTGATGACAATAAACCCTGTTTCTCATTTAGAGAGATGGGGTTTTGTGTTTCTTCTTGAAGAGTATTCTAAAAATTCAATAATGAACGGGTTCAAAAACTTCCAGTCACATGGGAGGGCCAAGAAGAATGGAACAAAACACCCAAGGGAAAAAGGAAGAGATTGACAGAGAATTTATTGAAGATTTGCTTAAGTCATATTCTGAAAGGCTGATAAAAGCCCACGAAGAAATCGAAAGGCTTAAACATGAAAATGCTATATTGAAAGAAAGAATAGCTATACTGGTGGGCAAGAAACAACCTTAAAAGAAATCGGGTAATGAGATGATTAATCGGGTAATGAGATGATTAATATAGATGCAGTTAATAAAGCAAAACAAAAAAGCCCTTGGGATTTAGGAAACAAGGTTCGTTACGAGCTCTGTGAAAGATATCCTTACCACAAGGCTGTCGATGAAATTTTAGCTAAAATTTGGCTTATTGGTGGGTCTTACTCAGCTTCTATCGAAAAGAGGAAAAAAGCACTGAATAAAGGCGATGATTTTTATACAAAAATTATTGTCCTCACGTTAAAACGATCAAAAATTGATCTAGCGTTAGAAGATCTTTCTAATTATAGATTTCCCAATATAGATAATATTGGATCAATTTTAAACGCACACAAATACCTTTTAAATTTATTTAAGGATATGTCTGGTATGGCAAAAAGGTCATTGGCATCAAAATATCTTCACTTTCATAAACCAAACTTATTTTTTATCTATGATTCAAAAGCAATGGAAGCCATACGAGATTATACAGAACCGGTTCGTTTAGTTTTGGAAGAATCTAATATTGATGATGAATATGCAAAGTTTTGCTTACGATGTATTAATTTAAGAGATGAAATAAAAGAAGAATTTGAGATACACCTTACACCAAGAGAGTTGGACAAGTTCTTACTAAACTCTTAGATTTGATGAACACAATTACGATTGCTTGTTCCCACCACTTGTCTTGTTTATTTCGCTGACGATTATTCCACAAACATAGAAAACCAGGAGGCGATTGTATGAACGAAAAGGAGAAACTGTCAGGAATCGAAAACTACCTCAAGGAGTTGTTTCCGGATGTGTTATTGAGAACACGTGGGATTCCAAATCTCGTAGATATATCTTTCATGTTGATGCACCTACTGGTGAAACAAAACATACGATAGGTATTTCCAGTGAATTCGTTGGCGAAAACGAACCGGCGGATATCGTTGCTTGTCTTAAGATAGATAATTAAAAGGGATATCTCGAAATATTCGGTAAAAAAGAGGTTTTGGTAACTAACGATGGCATAAATCCTGATGGCATACGCCCTTCAGTAATGAAATAACTCGTGATTTCATGGCAGGCGAATGTTAAAACAGATCCGTTTCGCAATAATTAGAAGACAGCGAAAAACAGGGGATAAGAATCCCGAGTAAATAACTTGATATTTTCCAAAAAGTTGTTATCATTAAATATCGAACAGGGAAAAAAGCCCTGTTGTAGAAAATGTCATTGTGGTTTAGCGCACCATTTATTAGAACCTATTTGAGATGGTTTTTAAATAAAAAGGGCATCCCATGGATTATGATGGCGTGCCCTTAGCATTATGATTGCGAGATCTAATCAATAAATTTAACCGACAAAATCAAAAGGGGCCTCCCCATCATAGGCGCGCCTCTCGTAAAAAAGGAAAGAGGATCCGACGGAGTGAGGATGCACCAGTAGCATCCGTCGACGCGGCACTGAACGCGAAGTGGGATGTTTCACAGTTCAAGGTTCAGCCGGCCGAAGGTAAGACGCGGTTTCACGATTTAGATCTTCCCAACCCACTACTTCATGCCATCAGCGATCTCGGCTTCGAGTACTGTACACCGATCCAGGCCAAAATCCTTCCCAGCAGTTTGTCCGGCAAGGATGCCAGCGGACGGGCCCAGACCGGAACGGGGAAAACGGCTGCATTTTTGATCACCGTCATCACCCGGATGCTGAATAACCCTATCCAGGACAAACGAAAACCCGGCTCGCCCCGGATTCTGATTTTAGCCCCCACCCGGGAGTTGGTTCTTCAAATCTCCGAGGAAGCCCGTCATCTCTGCAAGTACACGGACCTTCAAATCATTTCCGTGCTCGGTGGCATTGATTATAAAAAGCAGAGAAAGCAACTTTCCGGCGATCCGGTGGATATTGTCGTTGCAACGCCCGGGAGACTGCTCGACTTTCAGCGGCGCCGCGACATCACCCTGAAAAAGATCGAGGTGCTGATCATCGACGAGGCTGACCGGATGCTCGACATGGGCTTTATCCCCGATGTGCGAAAGATTATCTACAGCACCCCGGCAAAAGAAAAGCGTCAGACGCTGCTTTTCAGCGCGACGCTGACCGGTGAAATCACCCGACTCGCCTCCCAATGGACCCGTAACTCTATAATCGTAGAAATCGAACCGGAACAGATCGCGGTGGAGACAGTGGAGCAGGTCGTCTACATCGTGACCAGCATTGATAAATTTGCACTACTGTACAACATCATTCATCGACAAAATCTCAAACGGGCCCTGGTTTTCTGCAACAGGCGCGACGAAGTGAGAGATCTCGCAAAGATGTTGACCCGCCACGGCATCAACTGTTCGACGCTCTCCGGTGATATTCCACAAAAGAAGCGAATTCGTCGCCTCGAGGCCTTCAAGACCGGAAAGATCCGAATTCTGGTGGCAACAGATGTTGCCGGACGCGGCATCCACATCGAAGGCATGGATCACGTTATTAATTTCATGCTGCCCCATGATCCGGAAAATTACGTCCACCGGATTGGGCGCACCGGCCGGGCGGGTGCCACCGGCACCTCTGTCAGCTTCGCCGATGAGAAGGACGCCTTCTACATTCCCGACATTGAGGCGTTCATCGAACAGAAGCTGAGCTGCATCGAGCCCGAGGAAGAATGGCTCACCATGCCTAAGCCTATCCCTGCATGGAAAAAACGCAGTTCTCGCCGCAGAAGGACATCCGTCCCCGCCGCACAAAGGAAATCCCGATCGGACGTAACATTTTAAGTTTATTTTCTCGATCAGTGATTAAAAAAAAATACAATCCAGCAGGCAGTTTACGAGTAGGTTGGTGATATATCATGTTTACTGATCGGATGCTCGAAAAGAACGTAAAAAAATAGAGAGCCTCAAATATATGAATAACTTTCTTTGTGAAACCTGGAGACTTTGTTTAAAAGTTGAAACCCAGGAGAACTTTCATGACAATTGAAGGAAAAGATTACGAAGACCTTAAACAAGCCGTAATGCGTCTCGAATTTCCCAGTTTCATTTCCAAAATTACCAATTTTATAGAAAAACCTGTCGTAAAAATTATCGATAGCTTACCTGTTCAAGCATCTCAAAACATACAAGATGCGGTAAAGGTTACCCTAAAGCATCTATTGACCCTCACCGTAAAAACAATGGACAAAGAGTTCAAACGCGAAGCATCAACAACGACTCATAAAATTGCAAGCGGCCTAAGCGGTGCTTTAGGTGGAGCCTTTGGATTGCCTGCCCTCGCAGTAGAACTTCCGATATCGACATCGATAATTTTACGTTCGATTGCCGATATTGCGAGGAGCGAAGGAGAAGATATTACAGCACTTCAATCAAGATTGGCCTGCCTCGAAGTTTTCGCTCTTGGCGGCAAATCCGATACTGACGACGGGGCTGAAACGGGGTATTTTGCAGTGCGCGCTGTCCTGGCAAAGGCTGTAAGCGATGCCGCAAAACACATTGCCGCCAAAGGTCTGTCAGAGAAAGGAGCCCCGCCTATTGTAAGATTAATCACCCAACTTGCATCTCGCTTTGGGACTGTCGTTTCTGAAAAGGTGTTTGTCCAAGGAGTACCGGTTATTGGAGCACTTGGAGGTGCGACGATAAATCTCCTGTTTGTTGACCATTTCCAAGAGGTCGCTCGCGGGCATTTTATTGTTCGACGTTTGGAAAGAAAATATGGAAAAGAAGCGGTGAAAGAGGAATACATAAAAATCTTATCAGAGTATATGAAAAACTCATCGGGATCTCAAGGACATCCATAAACAAGTCATTAACGTTTTTAACATATTAAGTTGCCTGAAGGAATTCCAACTTTTGGGGGTAATAAAATTAAAGTCATGAATGATGCAAATCGAGCAAAAATATCGCCGGGGCTTCATGTTCGGATCGTATTAAAGAAAGACCAGCGATCCGGAAAATTAACGAAAGGTATAGTGAAAGATATTCTGACAAAATCGTTGACTCATCCTCATGGTATTAAAGTCCGTTTAGAAAGTGGTAAGGTTGGGCGGGTGAAGGAAATATTAGAAGCTATCTCAAAATAATCTTTTGGCCCAACCTCGGCGTTGGAACCTCGTTTTAAGTCCTCGACATACTTGAGTATGCGTGTCGAAGATCCCGGTACTTTAACGGGGCGGGTTAAAACTCGGCCCCGCCTTTTTATCCCGCTGGGTTATAGCGGGGGATCTTGAACCAAAATCTTTATTTTGAGATAGGTTCTATAATAATGGGGTATTGGGGGATAACTAAAGCCATTTTTGAAAATTAGATCAGAAAACCATAGCCATATGTAATTAACACTAAAAAGAGGTTTCTTATGGTTTTTCTTTTTGATAAGGCCATACAAAATGGTGGGGTGATGGGATTTTGAATGAATGAGCTTTTGATTAAAAAGGCGTAATCTGATAAAAGATATTTTTTGAAGAGGAAAACTGTCATGCATCTTAAAAAGTCAGATCTTGAGAAGGTTTCCAGAGAAGTATTAAGTGCTTCCCAGGGCGTTTTTTCATGGAGGTGGGACCCCCGCTTTGAAGCTTTCCTGGCCGAATTTTCTGCAGATAATAGAGATGAATTTCGCGCAATATTGGAACGCGATTTCAGCAATGTATGGGACAGTTCAAACATCCGTGAAGCGCCTGATATTGTAAAGATTTGTAACAATAATTTTGGTGGCCTTCGGTCAGGCCAGCTGCTTTTTACCACAGACCCGAGCCAAGATGTTTTTGTATGTGGTGCCTGGTGGCCGTGGGGCGATGGAGAAACCATTTCTCTTCGCATCGCATCGCCCGCCAAGGAATTATAACATGAAAAAAAGACCGTCAAGATATGATATAAAAACAAGCTGTCAGAGAAAAGGCATTGGAATTTATTTGCCGATATGACATTCGCCACATCCACAAACGGGGCAGTTTATCCTCTTATTTTCCGAAATTTTACCTTCGTTTAAGATGCGATCCATATACGTTTTAAACCCATGACCACATTCTGGACACAGGGCTTCTGTTTCGTGGGATTCATTTTCATTCTGAGTGTTCATAATTGTTCCATTTAACGTTAAAGGGGCGTATTGGCTTCGGTGGATAAGGCTTTTAGTTTGCTTTTTGCCAAATTCCGATCGAGTGTGGTACTTAAATTTAAAAATAAACCTCTGCATGCTACTCTGTGAAATGATAAGGACGTCTATGATTTTAATCTTTGATCAGAGGGTTTTTTGTGATAGTTTATAACCATGGGTATTTATTATTGAGGACCGGTTTGTTGTCCAGAGCCATCGTTATTACTGACGAATCCGGAAAGGTCATTTATACGGAACAGGTCCCGGAAATTGTGCAGGATCCGAATTATGAGGCCGCACTGGCAGCATTGTCTTAACTAAATCTTGCATGAAAATTAATGAGAACCGTTAAATTGCTTAATTGATACGAAAGCCCCCGACTCGTTTAAGATGCAGGAAATAATCGTCGCAATGGGTAATCCATAAGTGAAAAAAGCCTTTAATTTTTATCTCGAAAAATTGTTAAGACAACCCTAACGTGGAGGTGATTATCATGCATACAAATCTTTTGAAACTTTTAAAGTATCAATTAATAATGATTACAAGCATTTTTTTTATCACGATTTCTTTAATATTCGGCGCAGCAGAAGCAGGGAATAATTGGTTAGAGAAAGGCTCTGGTCTCCTTAAAACTTATGGGGAAAGCAGCGGACAATCTGGTCTAACTATCGAGGAAATCGGGGCTGGGCTCAAAGATGCACTTCGTGTCGGTTCGGAGAATGTGGTTTCCCGGTTAGGCAGTGTAGACGGCTTTAATACAGATTCAGCCGTTCATATACCGCTGCCAAAACAATTAGACACCGTAAAGTCTGTGTTGGATAAAGTCGGTATGTCCGATTTGCTTAAAGACCTTGAACTGAAACTCAACCGGGCTGCGGAAGTGGCGACCCCAAAGGCAAAAAAACTTTTCTCACAGGCGATCACTGACATGAGTTTTGAAGATGTTAAGAAGATATATCAAGGTCCGGAAGATGCTGCCACCCAATATTTTCGAAGTAAAATGTCTCCCTCTCTTGCAAAAGAGATGGAACCCGTTATCAATAAAAGTCTTTCCGAAGTGGGGGCTGTTCAGGCTTATGATAACGTTATGAAAGAATATCGGTCCGTTCCTTTTGTCCCGGACGTGAAAGCCGATTTGAAAGATCATGTTGTCGAGAAAGGGATGGACGGAATCTTCTATTACATGGCCAAGGAAGAAGCTGCTATCCGCCAGGACCCTGCCAAACGAACGACGGATTTGCTAAAGCGCGTATTCGGTGCAAAATAAATTTATTCCGGTATTCGTAAGTTTGAATGAATGATTTTTTTAAGGGCATAACATCCGAACGTTGAGTATCTGCCGAAATTTTAAGCCAAAATCTTTGCAGTTATCATAATGCCTGCGAAATAGTCTATCTTCCGGATATTTGCGAAAATATTTCGAGTTAAATTTCCACATTTTTCTTCTTTAAAATAATATTTATCATTGACATCTAATCGTTAGTGAATACTTAAATATTACAAAGTGGTATAATCACTATTTCATGAATTCAAAGCCATACAATTCGTCAGGAGAAAAAAAGATGGAAATAATTAAAAAATCCAGATTCCTAAGTGTTTTTTTACTTGCCCTTATTATCTCCGGTTGTGCTTCATGGCAAAAGAACTACGGAAAGCTCAGAATTTTACCAGAAAGCCGGAACGAGGTGACCATCCAAGATTTAATAAACAAATGGGATGATTATAATATTTATTATTCCGACCAATATGAGGGATTCAGCGTTCGATCACCTCTGGGGATCATGTTCGATCCGAAAGGTAATGATACGACGCTTGTGGGTGATCGGTGGAAAAAAGTCGAGAAACAAAAAGATTTGATAGAGATGACAAAATGGATTTATCCGACCACTCAGTATGATCCTTGGCTCAACGAGATTTTAGGGCCGGATGGCAGGTTTTATGGATATCTATATTATTCTTATGGATTTGTAACCCTTAAAATGGTTGATGATAATACGATGTATGTATTTAATCTGGAGGATCCTCGTGAAGAGGGAGATGGCGAGCCTCCCAGTTAATCCAAATTGTCCAATTTATGTTTACGATTGAAACTTGAAATGATCAAGGAGGTCTATCATGAGTGACGGTATTATTTTTTCACCTTTCAAATTAAAAGGCTTTACACTTAAAAACCGAATCGGTGTTGCGCCGATGACACGCATGTCCTCCTTAAGAGACAGTATTCCTCGACAGGATGTTTTTGATTTTTTAGTCAGGAGGGCCAAAAACGGAGCTGCAATTGTTTATACCGAAGCGATTGTTACAGATTATGAAAGTGCTCAAGGTTATCCAGGACAGGCCCGACTGGTAACGCAGCGGCAGATTGACGCATGGAGACCCGTGGTGCGAGCCATCCAAAAAGAGGGATCTATGGCTATTATGCAAATGTTTCATTGTGGACGCATGGCATGGCCGGATATAAATCCGGCAAATCGGGTAATCGCTCCGAGTGACATTGCCCCAAAACAAATCAATCCATTGACAGGAGAACCTTATCCGGTGCCTGACGTCATGACTCAGTTTGACATCGATCATGTGATCTTTGGCTTTGTAGAAACAGCCAGGGGTGCCATTGAAGCTGGTTTCGATGGTATAGAAATTCATGGGGCTCATGGTTATCTCATCAATAATTTTTTATCTTCATACGCCAATAAACGTACAGATTCTTACGGAGGGTCTGTGGAAAATCGTTTCCGTTTTGCCCATGAAGTGATTCAGGCAGTAAAAAAGGTGATGCCGGATGATCGTCTGCTGACCTTCAGAATTTCCAATTGGGGTATTGCAGACATGGAAGTCTCCCTTTTCAATACCAAGACTGAATATCAAGAGATTATCAAGACGTTGTCAAAAGAGCCTATCGATGCAATTTCCGTTTCAACATACGGTTACAAGGATAACGTTTTTGGCACCGATAGGAATATGGCCCAAATTACCCGGGAAGTCACTGATTTACCATTAATGATTTGCGGTCAGATATATGACAGGGATAGTGCTGAGGATGCACTAAAACATGCAGATATCGTATTAAGCGCGAAATCCCTTTTGTTGAATCCTGAATGGGTGGAAGATGTTCGATCAGGAAAGCAGTTACCTCTTTACAAATCAGAAGAAGCTAACGTTGCATACACAGATGAGCCTTTACCCTGATCGGGTTTTTTAAAGTCGGTAAAAATGATAATACCTCAATTGAGGTATTACTTTGCTTTGTTCGTCTCAGTTTTTGTTCGGTTTCCTTTTTCGATAAAGAAAATTTTATATCACAGAACTGCCTGAAAATACAAGAAATTATAAGTTGCTTGTGAAAACTGGAAGTAATAGATGAGTTCCAACAAAGCCCCCATGCTATCCAAATCACGCTACTTATCAGGACTGCAATGTCATTTGCGTTTGTGGAATTCGTGTTTCAACCGTGAACTTGCCAGTGAAGTAACCCCTGCTCAACAGGCGCTTTTTGGCACGGGACAAGAAGTCGGTGAACTGGCAACCCGTCTTTTTCCAGAAGGCGTTCTGATCCGGGAAGATCACTTTCACCACGAAGAGGCTGTCCAAACCACACGAAATATTGTACAGGATCCAAGTGTAAGTACAATATTTGAAGCCGCTTTTCTCTACCATGATGTCCGGATAAGGGTGGATATTTTAAAGCGATTGGATAACGGTCAGTGGAATATGATCGAGGTGAAATCTTCCACTTCGGTAAAAGATATTCATTTGCCGGATGTTGCCATCCAGTATTATGTTCTCAAGGCGTCTGGTTTGAATATCAACCGGGCGTTTCTTTTACTCATAAACAACCAGTATGTTTATGATGGGAGCAATTTTGATCTTGAAAATTTCTTTTCTTTTTATGATGTCACGGATGAGGTTCTTTCAATCCAAAACGAGATACCTTCGAGCATCGACGAACAACATCAAATGCTCAGTGCGGCTGACGCCCCTCTGGTTCAACCCTCCCGGCACTGCAACACTCCCTTTATCTGCGAGTTTTGGGAATATTGCACAAAAGACATGCCGGCGCACTGGATTTTTGATCTTTACGGGGTTTCACAGAAAAAGTTCGATGAGCTGACAGGCATGAACGTTGAGGACATCAAAGATATTCCCGACGCGTTTAATTTAACAGAACTCCAGGAGCGGATGAGAAAATGTGTGAAGAATAATGAAACGTTTATTTCAAAAAGGCTCCATGCCCAGCTAACCGACGTTGAATATCCTGTTCATTTTCTGGATTTCGAAACAGTGAATCCTGCGATTCCCCGTTATGCCCATACCTCACCATATCAGGTCATTCCATTTCAATGGTCGGATCATATTCTTTACGAAGACGGATCACTTGCGCATAAAGAATATCTTTGCGATGACGATAGAGACCCCAGGGACGATTTTACCAGAACACTTCTGCATGCTTTGGGCCAAAAGGGCACTATTTTCATCTATACAACCTATGAAAAGACGATCATCGAAAGGCTTGCCGAATATTTACCTCAATATCGGGATGATCTGTTACGCATCCCGAATCGCTTTAAAGATTTGTGTGCTATTATACGACATTATTTCTATCATCCGGGATTTCATGGTTCTTTTTCACTCAAATTCGTATTGCCGGTTTTGGTCCCTGAAATGCGTTACGACACGCTTTCCATAAAGGATGGAAGCCATGCTTCTTTTGAATATCTGCGAATGATACATCCAGACACCGTATCCGAGGAGAAAGAGAAAATCAAAGAAGACCTCTTGGTCTATTGCAGTCAAGACACGTTGGCTATGGTGAGGATCAGGGAGCAACTCATGAAATGAGTGCATGTTTTTCACCACCCCGCAAGTCCCGAAAGTCGGGGTTTTAACTGACTCTGGCAGATTCGATAAAGACACAAAGACCGCAGAGAAACCCATTTGTCGACACAGAAGGTCGCGTTCGATTCAGCCACCATTCAAGTAATCCTGCAGACCACTCGAACCCCTAAGAATTTATGTATGCTCTTGAAATTATTTAAGAAGCAGGGCAGGGGACCCACTTTATTGCGTTGTCTTACTTTGTCCTCAATTCACAAGGATGATATCACACTCGCCAGGTACAGGATTTGCTTGACCTGAACATCGCCTTTTGTGATACATATAATGACACGTCATTTTATAAAAAGGCATCATCGAAAACATGGTGATTTAATCTACTGTTTGCGTGTGCATCGACTGAAAGATTGCTAAACAGCCGGGAAAACAGGAGAAAGGAGGCTTTATGGCAAAAGCCGTTATTATGCATGAAACCGGCGGTCCGGAGGTGTTACGCTGGGAAGCGTATGATCCGGGTCAGCCGAAACCGGGTGAAATTTTGCTTCGCCAGGAGGCGGTCGGCCTGAACTTCATTGATGTGTATCACCGTACCGGCCTCTATCCGCTGCCCGCGCTGCCGGCCATTCCCGGGATGGAAGGTGCCGGTGTTGTCGAAGTCGTTGGCGAGGGGGTAAGTGAATTCACAAAAGGGGACCGTGTTGCATATGCAGGGTTGCCTCCCGGCGCTTATGCCGAAGCCAGAATCATGCCGGCAGATCGTCTGGTAAAGCTTCCGGCGTCCATTTCAACCCAACAGGCGGCAGCCATGATGCTTCAGGGGATGACCGCGCGATATCTCCTGCACGGCTGTTACAACGTAAAAGCAGGTGATCGGATCCTGATCCATGCGGCGGCCGGAGGCGTGGGTTTGATTGTCTGTCAGTGGGCCAAATATTTGGGTGCCACGGTGATCGGAACGGTGGGTTCGCTTGAAAAGGCGGATCTCGCTGCCAACCATGGCTGTGATTATCCGATCCTATACCGGGATGAGGATTTTGTCTCACGGGTAAAAGAGATTACCCAAGAAAAGGGTGTGGACGTGGTATATGATTCCGTGGGCCAATCCACGTTCATGAAATCACTCGACTGCCTGCGCCCCATGGGGATGATGGTCAGTTTTGGCCAGTCTTCCGGCCCGATTCCGCCCATAGATACGGGGATTCTCGCTGCCAAAGGTTCTTTGTTCCTCACCCGACCGAGCCTTATGGCC
>Ga0224503_10000327_pt1 | contig 14283 bp, 9 predicted proteins | sample SF_Oct11_sed_USG_2_FD_169106 | JGI IMG/M metagenome (GOLD analysis project Ga0224503, IMG submission 169106) | Sediment microbial communities from San Francisco Bay, California, United States - SF_Oct11_sed_USGS_21 | ecosystem: Environmental > Aquatic > Marine > Sediment | place: USA: California...
TCGCGTTGCGCAAGCGGGATGGACTCGGGACGGCCCGGGAGCACAGCCTCCAGGCTGTAAACGGTGAAGGAGCCGTCGAGGCCGCGCACTCTGCCCGTAACAGCCGAATCCGGCCCCGGCTTCGGCGCAGCAAATACCTCGAAGACCACCAGCTGGTCGGTCTCCGTATCCTGTCGCGTCAGCAATTTCGGCTCACCGACCGTCGCGCCTGCAGCTTCAGCTGCCACACCGAAATCCTCACCGCCGTCGACGGCGGCCAGAATCTGTTCACCACGTTGGGCGAGGAGAATCTCCGCCTGCTGCGAACGAACCATTGCCTCGATCTCGTCACGCACCTCGTCGGGCGGCTGCCGTGTCGCTTCGTTGTATTCAGTCACCCGGAATATCGCGGCGCTGGCGGAGTCGAGTTCGATGACCTCCGAGATCTGCCCCCCCGTGAGAACGGCGTTGTCGAATACCGCATCGATCGCCGCCTGGTTGGCACCGAAAGGCTCTGCGCCGTCACGCGTGAAGCCTTCGATAGTCTGCAGTTCGGCACCCACGGCTTCGGCTATCGCCTGCATGTCGGTCATCTCGAACACTGCGTCCGACAGGCGGCGTTCGAGCTCGAGGTACAGAGATTCCGCTTCGCGATCGCGCAACTCCGAGATCAACTCGCCACGCACCTGGTCAAGCGGCAACGGGCCGCGCTCCAGGACTTCGTCGAGGCGGATGATGTGGAAACCGAAATCGGACCGGACCGGGCCTTCGAGGTCACCCTGCTCCATTGCGAAGATGGCCGCGCCCAGTACCTCCGGCAGCTGCGACTCAGTCAGCACACCGAGGTTACCGCCCTGCGATGCCGTACCGCCGTCCATCGAAAACTCCCCGGCAAGCGCCTCGAACGAATCCCCGGAACGGATACGCATCACGAGGTCTTCCGCCTGGGTGCTGGCAGCGTCCTCGTCGTCGCCGAACTGGATGAGAATATGCCGTGCCTGGCGCTGCTCATCCTGCAGGTAGCGGAACTTTTCATCCTCGTAATACTGCGCCAGCCTGTCCGCGGCGATCTCGATACCCTCCGCAACATCTTCGCGGCTGATGCGGACGTACTGCACGTCCGCCGATTCCGGCAGCTGGAACATCGTCGGGTTACTATCGTAGAAGGCCTGGATCTGCTCGTCTGTAATCTCGATCTCGCCGGCAACCACGTCTTCGGTGAGGGTTGCGAGGCTGACCAGGCGCTGCTCGGCGGCGAGGTTCAAATAACGCCGGTATTCCGAAGGTGTCACCACGGCCGACCCCATTATCGACGAGCGCAATTGGAACTCGCGCATGAACTGGCGCTGCGATTCCTCGAACTCTCGCGGCTCGCGGCCGCGCACAGCCAGGTAGTCCACGTAGGTCGCGCGGTCAAAGTTGCCGTCGACCTGGAACTCCTGCTCTTGCTGGATCAGATCGGTAAGCTGCTTGTCCCCGATGCGGTAGCCGTTTTCGGCCAGATAATTGCGAACCAGCTGGTCGCGGACCAGGCGATCGAGCAATGAACGCCGCAGCTGCTGGCGCTGCGCCGCGTTGAGGTCGGCGAATTCCGGGCGCTGGGCGAGCTCCGAACGATACTGCTGCTCGAAGTAGCCTGCGGAGATTTCCTCACCGTCAACCTTGGCGGCGAAACTCGAGCCGATGAAGTTGTAGTTGATCCCGAAGAAAACGAACGGGATGCCGATCAGGGCCAGGATCACCAGGGCAAAAGTACCGGTAAACTTTTCGCGAATTTTCTGCAGCATATTAGAGTCTTTCTGGCTTGGGTCAGAGGACCCGGGATAAGGGCGGGAATTCTATCTGAGTAGGAGCGGTTCTGGAACCGCGAACATCGCGCGCCGAGGCGCGCTGCTACGAAGAATGCTGCGACCCGACATAAAAAAAGTCCCGGCCCCCATGGGGGCCGGGACTTTTTATTTATGGCGGAGTGGACGGGACTCGAACCCGCGACCCCCGGCGTGACAGGCCGGTATTCTAACCAACTGAACTACCACTCCGAACCTTGGTGGGTGCTGACGGGATCGAACCGCCGACCCTCGCCTTGTAAGGGCGATGCTCTACCAGCTGAGCTAAGCACCCCGGATACTGAAAAGCCCGCATTCACGGGCTTTTCCGGTGCCTGTGGCCCCGAAGGGCGCGCTAGTTTACAGCAGCCTTCAGGGCTTTGCCAGCCTTGAATCCGGGTACATTACTAGCCGGAATCTGGATGGTTTCTCCGGTCCTGGGATTACGGCCGGCGCGTGCGGCGCGAGCCTTAACCGAGAACGTTCCAAAGCCTACGAGCGACACCGAACCACCGTTCGCCAATGTCCCCGTAACGCTGTCAAGCACTGCGTCGACTGCCTTCGTTGCGTCCGCCCTGGACAATCCAGCACTACCGGCAACCGCGTCAATCAGTTCTCCCTTGTTCATAGCTTCACCCTTGCAGATTGATTGTGAAAAGATCAATCCAGCGCGCGCCCCCATAACAGTTCGCAATCCGCTGAATCGCCACCGTTGGCTCCGTGCATCCACCGACGACTGCGATGCTTATACCAACTGGCCCCTAGAGGGTCAAATATCCTTTAACCACGCGGGTTTCAGGACATCAGTGCGGCCGGACGACGTCCTCGGTTTTTTGCTCTTTCGAAGCCGATTTCGGCTTCGATTCCGCACCTTCGGATTGCGTCTCCGGAACCGGCATGTGGGTCAGCGCCTGCTCCAGGACCCCGTCGATCCATTTTACTGGAACAATCGTCAGTTTGTCCTTGATGTTCTTCGGAATTTCCGCCAGGTCCTTTTCGTTTTCCTGGGGTATCAACACCTTCGAAATGCCGCCTCGATGAGCCGCCAGTAGCTTCTCCTTGAGGCCACCGATCGGCAGTACTTCACCACGCAGCGTGATCTCGCCGGTCATGGCCACGTCGCCCCTCACGGGGATGTCGCACAATGCCGACACCAGCGAAGTACACATGCCAACTCCCGCACTCGGACCGTCCTTCGGAGTGGCTCCTTCGGGCACGTGGATGTGCACATCCAGCTTCTGGTGGAAGTCTGGGTCGATGCCCAGCACATTCGCCCGGCTGCGGACCACGGTCATCGCGGCCTGGATGGATTCGGTCATGACTTCGCCGAGCTGCCCGGTATGGGTAAGCTTGCCCTTGCCCGGAACGACCGCGGCCTCGATGGTCAGCAATTCGCCACCCGCCTCGGTCCACGCGAGTCCCGTAACCTGTCCGACCTGGTTTTTCTCCTCGGCCTTGCCGTAACGATAACGGCGCACGCCGAGGTACTTCTCGATGCTCTTCGGCTGAATGGTCACGCGACTCTTGCGTGGTTTCAGCAGCAGCTGCTTCACGACCTTGCGACAGATTTTCGAAATCTCGCGCTCCAGGTTGCGAACGCCGGACTCGCGCGTGTAATGCTGGATGATTTCGCGGACCGTGCTCTCGGCAATGAGCAATTCGTCTTCCTTGAGCCCGTTCTCCTTCATCTGTTTCGGGATCAGGTAGCGCGTCGCGATATTGAGCTTCTCATCCTCGGTGTAACCCGGAATACGGATGACCTCCATGCGATCGAGCAGCGGTGCCGGAATATTCAGGCTGTTGGCCGTGCACACGAACATCACGTCGGAAAGATCGAAATCAACTTCCAGGTAGTGATCCTGGAACGTCGAGTTCTGTTCCGGGTCGAGCACTTCGAGCAGCGCCGACGACGGATCGCCACGGAAGTCCATGGCCATCTTGTCCACCTCGTCGAGCAGGAACAGCGGGTTCCTCACGCCGGTCTTGCCGAGGTTCTGGATGATCTTGCCCGGCATCGAGCCGATGTAAGTGCGGCGGTGACCGCGGATCTCGGCCTCGTCCCGGACGCCGCCCAGCGACATGCGCACGAACTCGCGGTTCGTGGAACGCGCGATGCTCTGACCCAGCGAGGTCTTGCCCACGCCCGGCGGGCCGACGAGACACAGGATAGGACCCTTGAGTTTTTTCACGCGCTGCTGCACGGCGAGATACTCGAGGATGCGTTCCTTGACCTTCTCCAGGCCGTAATGATCTGCCTCGAGCACGTCCTCGGCGCGTTTCAGATCCTTGATTACTTTGCTCTTTTTCTTCCACGGTGCCTTCAGCAACCAATCGATGTAGTTGCGCACCACGGTGGCTTCCGCCGACATCGGCGACATGAGCTTGAGCTTGTTCAGCTCTGAAGTCGCCTTCTCCTTGGCCTCCTTGGACATGCCGGCTTTCTCGATCTTCTGTTCGAGGTCGGCGATCTCGTTAGGCGCGTCTTCCATCTCGCCGAGTTCTTTCTGGATGGCCTTCATCTGCTCATTCAGATAGTACTCGCGCTGGCTCTTTTCCATCTGCTGCTTGACGCGGCCGCGGATGCGCTTCTCGATCTGCAGCACGTCGATCTCGCCCTCGATGATGCCGAGAATCTGTTCGAGTCGCGTCTTGATGTCCTGGATTTCCAGGATGCGCTGCTTTTCGGAGAGCTTCAGCGACATGTGCGCAGCGACGGTGTCTGCGAGGCGTCCCGGCTCGTCGATGCCCGACAGTGACGTCAGGATCTCGGGCGGCACCTTCTTGTTGAGTTTCACGTACTGCTCGAACTGCGCAATGATCGAGCGCACGAGCACATCGATCTCGCGTTCGTCGTGGCGGTCTTCCTCATCGAGGATGGTGATGTCCGCGGCGAAATGATCACCCACGGCGATGTTATCGATACTGGCGCGCTCGCCGCCCTCGACGAGCACCTTGACGGTGCCGTCCGGCAGTTTTAGAAGCTGCAGGATCGTCGCCAGCGTGCCGACATCGTAGAGGTCCTCCGGCTGCGGATCGTCGAGATCCGCCGTCTTCTGCGCGACCAGCAGGATGCGCTTGCCGACGTTCATTGCACGATCGAGCGCCACGATCGAGCGCTCGCGACCCACGAATAGCGGGATCACCATGTGCGGATAGACCACGACGTCGCGGAGCGGCAGTACCGGGATTCCGCTATCGTCCGTCTCTTGTACCTCGGCCATCAAATTTTCTTCAGACACAAAAAATACCTCTACCAGGGATTGAGTCGAGATAAGGCTGGAAGCCGGAAATTAAAGGGGTCAACGCGCAATTAATGCGCCAAAGCGGCCTGCAGCCGGATGTGATCGGCGTGATGCAGGGCGCTGCCCCTTTGTCTGACCTTGCAGCTTCTTTCAAGTGCCCCCCTTCCCAAGCGACAGGGGCGTGAATAAAGCGTTACGCGCCGTCGGAACCCGTCGGTCGCGGCGATTGCTGTTCGATGTTTGCGGTCGGGGTCTCGTCCGACTCGTAAATGACATAGGGCTTGGTCTCACCCGTGACAACGGCTTCGTCGACCACGACTTTCTTCGCGCTGGCTGCCGAGGGCAGGTCGTACATCGTGTCGAGTAGCACGTTTTCGAGAATCGTCCTCAAGCCGCGGGCGCCGGTCTTGCGCTCCATGGCCTTCTTCGCAACGGCGCGCAGGGCATCGTCGCGGAATTCGAGCTCCACGCCTTCCATGTCAAACAGCTTCTTGTACTGCTTGGTCAACGCGTTCTTCGGCTCGATGAGAATGGTAATGAGTGCCTCCTGGTCGAGCTCCTCGAGCGTTGCCACGACGGGCAAGCGGCCCACGAACTCGGGGATGAGGCCGTAACGAATCAGGTCTTCGGGTTCGACGTCCGTCAGGAGTTCCCCGATGCTCTGTTCATCCTCATCGCTCTTCACCTCGGCGATGAAGCCGATGCCGGCTTTCGAGGAGCGATTCAGAATGATCTTGTCGAGGCCCGCGAATGCACCGCCGCAGATGAACAGGATATTCCCCGTGTCCACCTGCAGGAATTCCTGCTGCGGGTGCTTGCGTCCGCCTTGCGGCGGCACCGAGGCGATTGTCCCCTCGATGAGCTTCAGCAGCGCCTGCTGCACGCCCTCGCCGGACACGTCGCGCGTGATCGACGGGTTGTCCGACTTGCGCGAGATCTTGTCGATTTCGTCGATATAGACGATGCCCGTCTGCGCCTTGTCGACGTCGTAGTCGCATTTCTGCAGGAGCTTCTGGATGATGTTCTCGACGTCTTCGCCGACGTAGCCCGCCTCGGTGAGCGTCGTGGCGTCGGCGATCGTGAACGGCACGTTCAGCAGCCGGGCCAGCGTCTCCGCCAGCAACGTCTTGCCGCAACCCGTCGGGCCGATCAGCAGGATGTTCGACTTTGCAAGCTCGATATCGTCCTTGCTGCGGTCGTCCAGCCTGTCATTAAGACGCTTGTAGTGGTTGTAAACGGCGACCGACAGGACCTTCTTGGCCCGGGCCTGGCCGATTACGTATTCGTCGAGAATCGCGTTGATCTCCTGCGGCTTCGGCAGCTTGTCGCGGCCGGCATCGCCGGAGTCTTCGAGTTCTTCACGAATGATGTCGTTACACAACTCGACGCATTCGTCGCAAATGAAAACAGAGGGACCCGCAATCAGCTTGCGTACTTCGTGCTGGCTCTTGCCGCAAAAAGAACAGTAGAGGAGCTTTCCGTCTTCGCTCTTACCGCGGGTCTCATCGCTCATGCAGGATCGGCCTCTGTGACTCGATAATCAGTCTGTTACGACTGGGACTGTATATAACATGCGACATTTCGGGGTGCAAAGCGGCACGTCTCATCTGCGACGAAAGGCACCTTAAGTGATTGATTTTTATGTGGTCAATCCTTCTTCTTGTCCTTCATCTCGCTGCGCTGGGCCAGCACGGTGTCGATGAGCCCGTATTTGACCGCCGCCTCGGCGCCCATGAAGTTGTCGCGCTCCAGGTCTTTCTCGATCGTCTCGATCGTCTGCCCCGTGTGTTTCGCCATAATCTCGTTCAGGCGATGCTTCAGCTCGAGGACCTCGTTCGCGTGGATGCTGATGTCCGTGGCCTGCCCCTGAAATCCCGCGCTCGGCTGATGCACCATCACACGGGAGTGTGGCAGTGCCGCTCGCTTGCCGTGCGAGCCGCCGGCCAGCAGCAAGGCGCCCATGCTCGCCGCCTGTCCGATGCATATAGTGGAAATATCGCAGTTGATGAATTGCATCGTGTCGTAGATCGACAGCCCGGACGTTACCGAGCCGCCCGGCGAGTTGATGTAGAGATGGATGTCCTTGTTCGGGTTCTCCGACTCGAGGAACAACAGCTGCGCGACCACGAGGTTCGCCATGTGGTCTTCCACCGGCCCCACGATGAAAACGACGCGCTCCTTCAGGAGACGCGAATAGATGTCATACGCTCGCTCGCCGCGTGCCGTTTGTTCGACGACCATGGGGACGAGATTCAGTGCCGTTGCGCTCATGTGTGTGCCTGCTGCTGCTCTGAAGTGCCTATTTTCTCACGAATCCGTGCGTTCATGTATTCCAATATGAACATCAGCCGTTCATGAAGTCCTTGAAATCAACCTTCTTCGTTTTCACCTTGCCGTGCTCCAGCAGCCAGTCGAACGCCATCTGTTCGAGCACCATCGGCTCGACCTGCTGACGCACCTGTGGCGTGCTCATGTACATGTTGACCATCTCGTCGGAGTTTTCGTAGCCGGAGCACATGTCCTCGACATGCGCCCGAACGAGATCTTCGTTGAGCGTAAGGTCCTGGTCCGTAATCAACTGCCGGATGAGCAGCCCGAGGCGCACCCGCTTCTCGGCGGATTCGGCGAAGTTCTCCAGTGGCGGGGCCTGGTCGTGATCCTCGATGCCGAGGCGCTGCATCGCTTCGTGCTGCATCGAATGCATTTCCTGGTGCTTGAGCGCCTGCGGGATGTCGATCGCGTTCGCCCCCAGCAGTTCGTCCATGAGCTGTTCCCGCACCAGCGCCTTCACTTTCTGGTCGGCCTCATGGCGCATATTGTCGATGACGTCGGCTTTGAATCTATCGAGACCGCCCTCCTGGACGTTGAACATCTCCGCCAGCTTGTCATCGACGGGCGGCAGGGTTTCTTCCTCGACGCGGTGCGTCTGGATCGTGAAAACGACCTTCTGGCCCTGCAGGTCTTCGGCGTTGTAGTCCTTCGGGAACTTGACCTTGAAGGTCTTCTCTTCACCGGCCTTGACCCCGGTAAGTCCTTTTTCGAAATCCGCCAGCATCTGGCCCTGGCCGAGAATCACGGGCACTTCCTTGCCCTGGCCACCCTCGATGGGTTCGCCCTTGAGCTTGCCGTCGAAGTCGACGATCACCCGATCGCCGGTCGCGCTCGCCCTGTCGACCTCTGTCCACGTCGATTTCTGCTTCCTCAGGTTCTCGATCATGTCATCGAGGTCACTGTCCCCGATCTCGACTTCGGGCTTTTCGACCTTGATCTTGTCGAGCCCCTTGAGCTCGATTTCCGGCATGATTTCGAACGTCGCGACGTAGGTGAAACCATTGCTGTCGCTACCGGCTTCCGTCTCGATCTGCGGCCCGCCCGCCGGGTTCAGATTTTCCTGCTGTACGGCGTCGGAATAGCTTTGCTGCATCAGATCCGACAGGACCTCCTGGCGGATCTGCGCGCCGTAGCGTTGCTTCACAACCTTCGGCGGGACCTTGCCCGGGCGAAAACCCTTGATCTTGACGTTCTTGCCGACCGACTTCAGGCGGCTATCGACCTCTTTCTCAATGCGCTCGGCGGGCAGTTCGACGCGCATGCGCCGCTCCAGCGTTCCCGTCGATTCGACAGTGACCTGCATGATTTCAATCCTTTCCGGCATCAAGCGTGCCCGCGGCACGACTGATGAATAATTAATTTCTAAAATTCAATGGGTTAGACAACGAGAGCTGGTGCGAAAGGAGAGACTCGAACTCTCACGGGTTGCCCCACTGGCACCTAAAGCCAGCGCGTCTACCAATTCCGCCACTTTCGCTTGACCGAGCCCGGCCTGACAATGGAACCCGTAACTACTGTCCAGCCGGACATTATAGCGGAGATTCGGCATTTGTTGGGCCTTCTCTGAGCAGTACGGCGTACGGGCAATAACGACTGCCATTCGGCCCGGCAATCGTACTACGATACCGACTCGAACCCATTCAGGGCCCAGCTGTGGACTCCAGTAACCGCGACGATTCCTTGCCCAGTTCCGCCATGGACGTGTCCGACCTGCGCCGGTCGGCAACCGGACCGACGCTCGAGCGCTCGGATCTCGACGAAGATCCAATCATTCAGTTCGGACACTGGTTTCGGGAGGCATGCGACTCGGACCGGATGGACCCGAATGCGATGACGCTTTCTACCGTGGATGCCGAGAACCGGCCTGCCTCGCGGACGGTGTTGCTGAAATACTTCGACGAACGCGGTTTCGTATTTTTCACCAATCTCGAAAGCGGCAAAGCCGGCCACATTGCCGCCAACGGCAATGTCGCCCTGTTGTTTTTCTGGCGCGAACTCGGGCGGCAGATCTCGATCCGCGGCAGCGCCGAGAAGGTCCCGATGAGCGAGACGCTCAGGTATTATGCGACCCGGCCGCGCGGCAGCCAGATCGGCGCCTGGGTGTCGTCGCAAAGCAGCATCATCTCGACGCGCTCATTGCTCGAAGCGAAGTTCGAGGAACTCAAACAGAAGTTCCGCGACAAGGAAGTGCCGCTGCCCTCGTTCTGGGGCGGCTACCGGGTGACCCCGACGGAAATAGAATTCTGGCAGGGACGCGCGAACCGTTTGCACGATCGTTTTCTTTACACGAGACAGGATGATGACCGCTGGCGAATCGACCGCCTCGCCCCCTAGCCCGGAGGCGTTGCACGGCGACCTGGAGTCGCTCTGGCAGCAACTGCAGCGCATTCGAGAGCGCGCGGAGGCGCTGGAGGCACGCTTCGAACCGGAGTTGCAGCAGGTCCACCCGAATTTCGCGGCCAGCGCGCGTAACCTGTTGCATTACTTCGCGCTTCGCCAGTACGACATCGGTGAACTGCAGGAGCGGCTTAGCGAGCTAGGCCTGTCCTCGCTGGGACGTGCGGAGCATCACGTGCTGGCGAGCATTCATGCCGTTCAGCATGCGTTGCTCAGGCTTTGCTCCGACGACGCGGCGGATAGCGACGCCGGCCACCTGCCCTTCCCGCCCGGCGAAAAGCGCCTGCAGTTGCATGCGCGGGCACTGCTCGGCGAGCCCCCGGCGGAGCGCGCCGTACCGATCATGGTGACGCTGCCCACCGCAGCGGCCGACGACTACGACTACGTGCGCGGTCTCATGTCGGCCGGCATGGACCTGGCGCGGATCAACTGCGCACACGATACGCAGGAGGCCTGGCTGGGCATGATCCGCAATGTGCGAATGGCGAGTGACAAGCTCGGCAGGCCCTGTCGGATCATGATGGACCTCGGCGGACCCAAGTTCCGCACCGGGCAGTTGCAGCCCGGTCCCAAAGTTTCGAGGCTGCGGCCAAGGCGCGACGCGCTCGGCCAGGTGCTCGCTCCGCGGCGGGTGCGCTGCGTTCCGGACGACGAACCCTGGACCGGCACCAAATCCGCTGTCGTTCCGGTGCCGCGTCGGTCTATCGAGCTGGCGGAGATCGGCGACCTGCTGCGCTTCAAAGATACGCGCGGCCGACGCCGCAAGCTCGAGGTAGTACTCAAGGACAATAAGGGGCTGGTGCTGGAGCTTTACAAGACGGCCTATATCGGCACGGACCTAAGCTTCCGGCTGGTGTCGCGCACGACGGGTGAAGAACTGGAATTTCGCTTTGGCGAGCTACCACCGGTGGAACAGCCCATTATGCTGCACGTCGGGGATCCGCTGATTCTGACGCGGGACGGAGCGCCGGGAGCACCTGCCGTGCTCGACAAGGACGACAGGGTAACGACGCCCGCTCGCGTCTCGTGCCGGCCGGTCGAAATATTCGAGCAGGTAGCGATCAACGATCCGGTAAGCCTCGACGACGGGCGCATCGAAGGAATCGTCGAGGAGGTATCAGGCGACGAGATCCTGGTGCGCATAACCAGCGCGAAACCGACGGGCAGCCGGCTGCGCAGCAACAAGGGCATCAACTTTCCGGGCACGGACCTCGACCTCGAGGGCATCACGGTCAGGGATCGAGAGGATCTCGCATTCGTCGTCGAGCATGCCGACGTCGTGGCGCTCTCCTTTGTACGCCGGCCCGAGGACGTGATCGCCCTGCAGGAAGAGTTGCGAAAGTACCCGGGGCGCGACGTGCCGATCGTGGCCAAGATCGAGACCAGGCGCGCATTCAGCGCACTGCCGCAGATACTGCTCGCGGTAATGCGGCGGTATCCGGCCGGCTTGATGATCGCCCGCGGCGATCTGGCGATCGAGTGCGGCTGGGTTCGCCTCGCCGAAATCCAGGAAGAGATGCTGTGGATCTGCGAGGCAGCGCACGTGCCGGTGATCTGGGCGACGCAGGTGCTCGAGGGAGCGGCCAAGAAGGGCACGCCTACGCGCGCCGAGATTACCGACGCGGCGATGTCGCAGCGCGCCGACTGCGTGATGCTGAACAAGGGGCCGAACATACTCGGCGCCATTCACACGCTCGACAAGATCCTTAGAAAAATGCAGCGACATCACGACAAGAAGACGGCCCGGCTCGTGCGTCTGTCCATCTCGGATATTTGAGCCGCCAAGGGCGGAACGCAAACCCTTATAACCAAAGTGTTTTTTCTGACACGTTTCACGGCGGCCGCTACCACGCGCTGCTAACTTGATCTGCACTTCTGGCAACCGGGGCGTGGTGCGTCCTAATGAAAGGCAGGATCTTCGTAACGCTCTTCGCACTGCCGTTTTTTGGCGTGGGCGTGTGGATGCTTTGGTCCATCGGCAGCACGTTTCACGACGCCTGGCGCATGCAGGATTGGGAGCCGGTGCCGGCACAGCTTATAACCGCCGGTTATGAGACCCATTCGGGCGACGATTCCGATAGCTACGAAGCGTACGCACGGTACGCCTACCAGCATAGCGGGCAAGCCTACAACGGCGATCGGGTTGCCCTTTCCGGTGGCGCCGACAACATTGGCGACTACCAGACTGACCTCGGCAACCGGCTCAGCGGACTGCGCGCACGCGGCGAGCCGGTCACCGTCTGGGTGAACCCCCAGGCTCCCTGGGAATCCGTCATCGATCGCCGTATCCGCTGGGGCCTCGTGGGCTTCAAATCTATTTTCCTGTTCGTTTTCGGCGGTATCGGGCTCGGCTTGCTCATCTATACGTGGATGGCTCCGAAGGAGAAAGATGCATCTCTGATGCATTACCAGGACGCGCCGTGGCTGTTGAACGATGCCTGGCAGACGCCGGAAATCCGCTCGGGCTCCAGGGCCGCGATGTGGGGCGCATGGATATTCGCGGCGTTCTGGAATGCCATATCCTCGGTGGCGCCGTTCATGGCCTATAAGGAAGTCGTCGAAAACCAGAACTACCTGGCCCTTGTCGCCCTGCTGTTTCCGCTGGTCGGCGTCGGTCTCCTCACCTGGGCCGTGCGCCGCACGCTCGAGTGGCGCCGTTTCGGCCCCGCGCCGGTCACACTGGATCCGTTCCCCGGCTCGATCGGGGGCCACGTCGGCGGCACGATCGACCTCAACCTGCCGTATGACAGCACGGCAAAGTTCCGGGCGACGCTCACCAACCTGTACAGCTACGTCTCCGGCAGCGGCAAGAACCGCAGCCGCAAGGAGGAAGCGAAGTGGCAGGACGAACTCGTCGCGCACGCGGAGCCCGGCGGCAGTGGAACGCGCCTCGCCTTCCGCTTCGACGTACCGGACGGGCTCAACGAATCCGATGCCGCGCAGGAGGGCGACAGCTATCACACCTGGCGCCTCAACCTCAGGGCTGAACTGCCCGGCGCAGACGTCGACCGCGACTACGACATACCGGTCTACGCGACCGCGCGAGAATCACGTCACCTTTCCGATCACGCCGTGCAGAAGAGCCGCCACGAGCAGGACACGATCTCCGACGCCAGGGTTCGCGACATAGTCCGCATCAACCACGGTCCGATGGGCAAGTCGATGTTCTACCCCATGGGCCGGTATCTCGGCCCGAACGTGGTCGGGGCCGTGATCGGCGCGGTGTTCGCCGGCGCCGGCTGGTTCCTGGTGGTACAGGAAGGTAATGCCATTTTCGGCAGCATCTTCGGCGGCGTGGGCGCGCTGGTCGCGCTGGGCGCGTTCTACATGATGACGAACTCGCTGGAGGTATCGCAGGACGGCACGTCGGTACATGCTGTGCGCCGCTGGCTCGGCGTCCCGGTGAGCCGCAAAAGCATGCCGCGATCAGGTTTCGTGCGGTTCAAGAAGAAGTCGTCGATGAAGACCCAGTCGGGCGGCAGGCACGTCATCTATTACGCCATCAACATGGTCGACCACGACGGCAACAAGATGGTCGTCGGCGAAGGCTTCAGGGGCGAGTCGGAAGCGAAGGCGGCGATGCGCATGATCGCGCAGGAACTGGGGTTGCGGGTCGAGCGCGACAGCGGGCGGCCGCGGACAGGTTCGCCGCTTTTCGACGAAGACGTACTGACTGCCGATTTCTGACCGTGATCGGGTAAAGTTGGCGCATGATGTATCGTGCCAGCGCCGGAATCCTGGTCCTGCTTGTCCACGGATGCGCGTCGACCTCGACGGCCCCTCCCTGCGGCGGTTCACAACCGCTGGGGTGCTCGATTCCCACTGCCGTGCTTGTCGTCAGCCAGGATTATGAAGCGCAGGCCGACAAGTTTCACAATGCCTGCGTGACGCACGATCTTTGCTACCGGCACGGAGAGGCAACCTACGGCTTGACCCGCAAGGCGTGCGATACGGAGTTCCTGGACAACATGAAGACCGCCTGCTCGGGATTCAAAGGACTCGGAATGCTCGATCCGGAGGAGTTCGCGAAGTGCCAGTTTGCCGCCAAGCAGACCTACGAGGCGGTGCGGACCCATGGTGAGAAGCACTTTCGGTCGGCCACCAGTACCTATTGCGCGTATCGTTGATCCGCTGCGTCACGTTCTAAAGCAGCGCCGGTCCGATCACGCTCACGAATATCAGCAATATCGACACGTAGCCGACGAATCCGGGCATTGTCCTGCGCTGAGTGGTCATCGTTTGTCTCCCCTGCGTTCGCTGAACCTGACGCAAAGGATGCCCGCGGCCGGGGTCGGCTTCCTGAGCCTCTCATGAGCGTTTTCTGAGGAATTCCTGCCGGGCCACCACGGCCTGGCTCGACGCTCGGGGCCGGCCCGGGGGCGATGCTGCGGTGCGGCAAATTTCAGCCATTTGCCGGGTTCCCGGCAATAGTGGTTTCCCCTCAACGAATAGCAGCCACCTCCAATTGAGGAGCAAGCACGGCCAAAGTACGTTTCGCCTCAGAACTT
>Ga0224503_10000328_pt1 | contig 14255 bp, 22 predicted proteins | sample SF_Oct11_sed_USG_2_FD_169106 | JGI IMG/M metagenome (GOLD analysis project Ga0224503, IMG submission 169106) | Sediment microbial communities from San Francisco Bay, California, United States - SF_Oct11_sed_USGS_21 | ecosystem: Environmental > Aquatic > Marine > Sediment | place: USA...
AGATACTGTGAAATCATTTATTTTTTTTCATATGAAAACTCTCATTTTTTCATAATCTCCATTAGAATTATGAAAGTAATTCTAGATATTTTGAAGGTTTGAGCCACAGGATTAATTATTGTTTTAAAAACAGAACAATTACAAGAGAACAGCAGATCTTAATTCAAAAAAAATCACCAAATAATTAAGAAAAATATAGAATTAGATAGTTTTTTAGATCATTTAGTGCCTGTAAAAACATGGAATGGTTTACGCACAATAATGAGACAAATGAAGAGGGAGAAGGAGAATTAGAGAACATTTCACCAGAATTAAAGCAAAATCTAGCAGAATTGGAGTGTGAAGAAGAAATCATGGAAGATAAAGAGGAATTTGGAAGGGTACGAACTAACATGATGAAGGTATTAAGAGCCAAGTATGGCCCCAATACTGCAAACAGGGCGTTAAGTAGAGTCAACAAGAGAATTCAAGAGGGTTATTTCGAGTCAAAAAGTATTTTTTGATCAACTCAAGTCTATACAACATTATGGGTAGAACCATATTCATCAAGGAGTTCATTACCATATCAAAAGAACCTAGACTTTGTCCTACTTGTGAAAAAGAAGACAGGCTAGAAAAGGACATCATCAGAGAAGAAAGATCAGATGGAAAGACAATTCTCTGTTCACGTTGCGAGGCATTAATTATAGTTACAAACTATAATCTTAAACAAGTGGAATTATCATCAAGAAGAGATGACACTATTATGCTAAAAGAACCTCATCGGATTAGAAAGGTGACATACTAATCCTCAGATTTTGCAAGTAATTCTTGGATAACGTAACTTCGAACGTTTGCAACCTCCCAATCTCTTAGATTTGCATTTATACATTCTTCTTTAATTATGAGGCCTGCCAGACCATTGCTCCAGATGTGACGTTTTGGATCATATACTTCAATAATCTTTCCATGCTTCTTAATCTTAATTGCTCCATGACACCGTTCAATTACTTGTAATGCAATTTTGTGGTAGAGTTTCTCAAAGTTTACCATACTACAAAGCCATTTGTTCACATCAAAAAGGTTCTGATTTTATGTGTGGAATAATAATATATCATAGAATTCACAACTAGAATTGCTGATGATTAATCAAAAAAGCTATAACTGATTGGTGATGAGTTTGCCGAATTATGAAGCATGTTTTAAAATTTAAAACAAAATCAAAAATTTTTTCATCTGTGATCATAGGGGATTATTTTTTAGTTTAGTGAGATATCGAGAGTTTTATTTTCAAAAGATGCCTCTCCTAGTTGTATGTAAGAGTAAATGCTAGAAATTTCATAACGAGTATTAAGGTGGGAATTATTTTATCAAGATATTGAATGAATTACCTGAGAAATTTCCAGAATATTCTATAATGTATAAGACAATTTCAAAACAAATCAAAGTATTAGAAAAAAGAAAGGAAGAGTCTAAAGGAAATGAGAAAGAAGAAATCCAATCAAAGATTCAGAGTTACCAAAATGAATTAAATAAAATTAAGAAAATGTTTCCAGATAATTTTTTTCGTGAATAAAATTAATTACTCATGGCTATGGCCACAATCACATTGATGATCATGACCATCAAATGATGTTAATTTTTCTACCATCTCATCACGGATTTTAAGCAAATCTCCAACTTGTTGTTTCATAGTTTCTGAATCCCAATTTCTTTGATGGAGAACCCTTACAATGTCAATGATTTCAAGGTCCACGTTTAACAGATTGTCCATTAGTTCTTCTTGTTCATTCATAATAGTTTACAAATACGCTCTGAAAAAAACTAATCTATTAAAAATGCAATATACAAAATCTATGCTTCCATAGGCTCTTTGAGTAGATTCTTTCGAACAAGAATTGGAATATTATAATACGCACCAAGGGCCATAGCATCAGATGCACGATAGTTCCTCAGTACAAGGTCCTTCTTTCCTGTAAAGTACAGATTTGCTCTTAATACTTCACCGCTCTCATAGATTTTTACTTTAACTAGGACCAATTCATTTTGCTCACAAATCTCTTCAATCATTTTGTAGATGGATGGTGCTGATTCGCCTTCGGTTTCACCAAAACTTGAGATATGTCTTGCAACTTCACCAGAAAATGCTCTCATGTGAAACTCTTTTCCATCATCAGCCCTAAGAACAACCATACCTTCAACTGCATAGGGATCGACAAATCCAACGTAATCTATCTTGACTGAGTCATAATCAGGCTCTTGTGCTTGATCAATATCCATCGTATTACGCATAAACTTCCGATTTAGTGCTTATAAAGATAGCAAAAATTTGAGATCAGTTTACAAGAATATTCAAGATGAACTATTTTTTAACGATCAAAGATGAGGCGTAACCCCAAATTATTTAAAATCCACAACTATGGGTAGCTTAATGTCAACAAACCCCGAACGGGCTGTATCATATGTTCTAAGTAAGTATGTCACAGAATACATGGACAAGGATGTACTGATCCTTAATCAAGAGACACTAACTAGAGAAGCAGCCAGAATGTTACGCCACTATGAAACAGATGACATTGTTGTTACAGATGAAAATAGCCTTCCAGTGGGCATTGTCACAGATGAAGACATTCTAAGTAAAGTTAGTGACGCTACAGTTTACGCCGAAACTACCACCCTAAAGGACATCATGAGCACTCCGCTTGTTACAATCAATGAAAAAGCAACATTGCAGGATGCTTTGCATAAAATGAGAGATAATAACATTAGAAAACTGCCAGTAATTTCAAAGAAAAATCTAGTCATAGGTATGATCTTTCAGACCAATATTGCAAATGCAATAAGAAATGCAACTGCTACTGCTCCACGACTCTTAAGCCCACCTGTAAAGGCAGTTCTCGGCAATCTTGGTTTTGTGTTACAGTTTGCAGGAGTATTATTACTTGTACCTGCTATTGTTGCTACAGTTTTAGAAGATCCAATTATTGCTACTGGAATTTATCTTACTACGGTTTTATTACTTGTTACAGGATTTTTTCTAAACTCTTATGGCGAAAAATCTAGTCTTAATTTACAACAAGCATCTATTCTGGTCTTCTCCAGTCTGTTTTTGTTATCTCTGTTTGGAACTGTACCATATCTGTATGTTTTTCCAAGTGAAGAAACCAGTGTTGAGGTATTTGGAAATGCGTTCTTTTCAAGTGCTGCAGGATTTACAACTGGAGGGATATCTCTATTTGATGAGCCCGAGAAACTTTCTCAGAGTTTCACCTTCTATCGTAGTTACACACAGCTTGTAGGAGGCATGAGTTTCATTTATTTGGTAATTACTGCCTTTTATCCAGAGTCAAAACTGCAATCCATGCGCGGTTTCATATCTGGAAGGACACTTCACATGAAGGAACTTTTTTTGACCATTACCGTCATCTTTGCAGTATACATTGTAATTGTTGCAACGTTATTGTATTTCTTAGGTGAATCAGAGAATATACTAGATGACTTTTCATTGGCTATGAGCACTCTAGCTACAGGAGGATTCATACCCACATCAACAATTCTTGACGGACTACTCTGGCAAGAACATGTAATTTTAATGGGAGCAATGATACTTGGTGCATTGCCATTTACATTTCATTATGCATTTGTCAGAAAAAAATTCCTTGCACCAAAGCTCGGAAAGGAGGTTTTGACATACTTTGCCATTTTAGGTAGTGCTACTATTTTGTTTATGGTAATCAGTGAACTAGAGCCCTTGGAGAGTGCATTTTATTCCATATCAGCTAGTACCACCGCAGGACTCCAACAAGAAAGTCTAGCAGGACTAAATGGAGGGGCTCATACTATTTTGATAATTTTGATGTTTATTGGAGGATGTGGGTTCTCAACTGCAGGGGGTTTGAAAATATTTAGATTATTCCATTTGAAAGATTGCAGATCTCTCTTTAGTAAAGTAAAAAGAGGTACGCTATCAAACCAAACAAAAAAAGAAGTTATATCAACTTTGATTATTATCATACTATTTCCAACAATCTCGGCCATTACAGGATTGCACCTTGCAGCATCAGAAAATGTCCCATATCAAGATGCGTTCTTTGAGGCAGCTGGAGTAATCACAACGGGAGGTTTGTCAGCTGGAGTAATTGACTTTGATACAGATCCTGCAACAAAAATTGTTCTGGGATTTTTGATGATATTTGGAAGACTGGAAATTATTGCCATTATCTACATCTTTGTTCCCAAACTTAGCTAGATAGAATTTAATTTCATAGAGAAAAGATCTAGAATATGAAAGAGGAATCAGAAAAGAGTGTAAATAGTGGAAAAAGACTGATAGTTTTGGGATTTATTACTATTGGAGTTCTGTTTTTACTTTATAGTAGATATCAAGATTCAGAACTGCTTACGCCTAGTGCAATTGATTCCATTCAGAGAATCGCGTATGGGTTTTACATAACACTTGTTGTCTCATTTGGCGCTATTGCTTTTGGCATGTATCGATATCACAAAGGAAAAGTTGAAAGCAAAGGAAAAGACCTATCAACAATTATTGCACTGACAACATGGAATTCAAAAGCACGTAAAATCTTTGTTGTAACATTTATTGGATATGGAATATTCTTTTCACTTGTATCAGGCACACTAGTATATCAGCCCGAAGTTAACTTTGCAATTCATTATGGTGCAACAATTCCATCAGGTTTTGTGGCACCATGTTGTGACGGTCCAGGGTACATGCCAAAAATAATTTTCTATTTGACAGAACATGTTGGTTTACAAATAATTCCAATTAATTTAGTATTGCAAATAATTGTATCATATCTTGTTGGATTAAATGCATCAATTGCCATTAATGCATATACAATTTCAAAGAAAGGGCGAGGAATGAGCACTATTGGTGCAGCTACAGGATTGTTCATTGCATGTCCAACTTGTGCTGGAACATTTCTTTCAATATTCATTGGAACTGCTAGTGGAATTGCCCTATCAATTGCATTAGCTCAAATGCAGACACTATTCATTGCAATATCAATTCCAGTGTTGCTTGTTACACCATATGTAATGGCAAAAAAATTGCGAAATGCAGATGGCAGTTGCAAGATAGATCCTACGAAATGAATTTTTTGACTTCAGGAATCTTATGATTTCCTATATCATACCCATCTCGTCTTAGAAATTTTAGAGTAAGCTTGTAAATTATCTCATCATGATTTACTTGGTCTAATATCTGAGTCCACAAAACTTTTCCATTTTCTTCAATCTGTTGTTTAAAGTCAGGATTCATAGATTCGGCAATGTCTTTGCACTGATCAAAAGTTTTCCCATTCTTATAAGCACGAACACGTCTATCGCAACTATCCATATCCAAAGAGGGATAAGATTGTAAATAAACCTAGTTTGTAGGTGTTTCAAACAAATACCAGAAGAAAAGATGAGAAGTTATGGGCATACAGTCAGCATCAGAATATGTGAATTTTTTTATCAATCTTAACATGGGAAAAAGTGTAAATCTACTTAGTTTTGTAAACAATGAAAAATTAGTTCTTAAACAAAAACGTGAATACAAAAATTTAGAGAAAGATCCAATCAAAAAAGGAATAGCAATTTTAGAAGAATTAGTAAGAGAGATTAATGAGATAGGAGAAACAGCAGTACTAGAAAAATATCAAGAGTAATTTCTAGGAGAACCCCCAATGGATAAAAATTCAGAAATTATCAGGACAGAGATTATTAGAATCCTTAACGAAAACGGGAAAACACGTGGAACTGAACTAGCCAAAAGAGTACTAGAAAAAGTAGGCAATGAGAAAATGGTCTACAGAGAAATCAGCGCACTAGTTGAGGCAGGAGAGATAGAAAAGAGGGTTCACAGCAGATCCCATATAGAATATGAACTGATCAATCTGTATGAATCAGTAAACAACCAGCTCAAAAACCTCCACAAGGAAATCGAGATAATCTTTGAAGAAATTGTAAATTTTGATGTCACAAGTAGAGAAGAAAAATTCTCATTTCATGAACGACTAAGGTCTGTTATTCATCTCATCCACATTGTTCAGTCAGCAGATGGAATCATGAAATTATTGTCTTTTTATCCTACATTCAAAAAAGATAAAATGTTTTCACAAATTAATAGGAAGATTAACGATTGTTGGCAAGAAATAATGAATACCATTGCACATCAACGGGATCAAAATTTTCTAAATGAAGTTCTTGCAAATTTGAGAATTTCAGGATTTGGTTCCAAGAATGTAAACTAGATTTTTTTTAGTTTATCTACAACGATTTTGAAGATTTCATCATTATCAAGCAATATGTAAGGGAGGTTGTTTTCCTCACATGCCTGACCGCTCTCAGTATCACGTGTAACTAGGATCATATTATTTTCTTTGGCATAGTTAATCACAGAATAGTCGGTTCTGAGTTTATGGCCATCCATACGCATTTTTTTAACGCTATATGCATCATACCCTAACCCTCTGAGTTTTTCATCCCAACCATCATCCATTTCATCGATTAGGATTTTCACATCATTTTATGAATTGATTTCAATATTAAACAATGAAAAACGTGTGATTCGTTCGTAATTAATCATGACCAGTTATCTAGTCCTTTAGCATCTTTCTTCTGATCCCAACAGATGCTCCATCTACAGATGAATCTCCAGCTTGTGTGGTGTATCCAACATAATATTACAAACCAGACAGCTATAGAACAGTGGATCTGACTAGACTTTGGAAGTTAAGATGAGGGCCATTGTAAAACACAAGTTGCCACATGACAGTCACGATTTGAAATTAATTCACATGAAATCATGGCTGCTTCAGCCATGTTTATTTTACGGTATTTCAATAATAAATATAATGATCAATAAATCAAACAATTTTTTAACCTATTAAAATTTATATTTATAAGTTTTAAGGATTTAAGTTATTAACTGTAAATATAACTAATTGTATAGAAGATTTATGAAGGATCGAAACTTTCAGTTCTCTCTGATTTTGATTATTGCCGTAGCAATAACTTCTATAGTTACTTCACAAGCATTTGCACAACAGATTACAGATGGTCTGGATGCATACGTACAAGGTGAATCTGGCATTTACACGGGAAACCCAAATGAGTGTTGGTATGATGACGGAACAGGAAGTATGCTTCCATGTAGAATAGATTCAGGGGATACTGCCTGGCTTCTTACCGCAACTTCTCTGGTATTATTCATGACTCCTGGCGTAGCATTTTTCTACGCTGGATTGGCCAGATCAAAGAATACGGTCAACACATTGGGTATGACATTCATAATCATAGGACTTATTTCAGTTCAATGGGTTGCATGGGGTTACAGTTTGTCATTTGGGCCAATTGATAATGATGCAAACTTGTTTATGGGAAGTCTGGATTATATGGGGTTTAACCAAGTGTCACACTTTGCTCCTTTAGGTAGTGCAGGTCCATGTACCGATACATGGTCAGCTGCCTATCAAATGCAAGTATTTTCTGAAGATATGATATGCAGTATGGATTGGCCTGGAACAGTTCCACACATGATGTTTGCAATGTTCCAAGGAACATTTGCAATAATTACACCTGCTCTAATCATTGGTGGCTTGGTAGGCAGAATGAAATTCAGCGCACTAATAATATTTATTCTATTATGGGCCACTCTGGTTTATGACCCTGTAGCACATTGGGTGTGGGGTGGAGGATATATTGGTGGAGGTTATCTCGACCTAGTTCCAGAATTGTCACCTACATATGCACTTGATTTTGCTGGCGGCACTGTTGTCCATATTACCTCTGGATTTGCTGCACTTGCAGTAGCAATGATACTTGGAAGGCGACTAGGATACGGTAAAGTTCCTATGGAAGCACATAACGTTCCAATGGTTCTGCTTGGTGCATCACTTCTTTGGTTTGGATGGTTCGGATTCAATGCAGGCAGTGAGGTTATGGCAGATGGCATCGCGGTAAATGCGTGGGGTGTCACTAACATCGCAGCAGGAATGGCATCTGTAACCTGGATGCTAATTTCTTGGGCCCATACAGGAAAACCAAGTATTGTAGGTGCTGCAACAGGAGCAGTTGCAGGTTTGGTAACTATCACTCCTGCATCAGGATGGGTAGGTCCAATGGCTGCTATAATCATAGGAATCGCAGCAGGAATGGTTTGTTATGGTGCAGTAGCATTCAAGAATTCACGCAAATGGGATGATGCACTTGATGTATGGGGAGTTCACGGAATTGGTGGTCTTACTGGCGCAATTTTGACGGGAACACTTGCTAGTCCTCACATATGGGATACAGGTGACGGAATTGGTGCATGGACAGGCACACCAGAAGGTTTGGAACAACAGGCCATCAATATTATTGCTGCAGTAATTGTGGTAAGCTATGCATTCGGTGTAACATTTTCTTTATTGGGCATAATGTCAAAATTATGGCCAGGCGGAATCAGAGTAGATCCAAAAGATGAAGATATTGGGTTGGATATATCACAACATGGAGAAAGAGCATACATAGGTAAAGAAATCTGAGTTCAGGGAGGAAAAAATCGAAGGTAATGCTCTTCCAAGTTTTTCTTTGTATAGTTGTTTAGTTCTTCGTCAGTTATGTAGCCTCACGTGACTTCATTTCAATATGAGTGTAAACCAACCATGATGATCAAGTACTTATTTTCAATGAAATTATGAATTTTGATGGATATAAAAGAAGAAGACAAATCAGAGGAATCAAAGAAAAGCCATATTGTATATTACAAATCACTAACCAAAGTAATTTTAGAAATTCAAGAAGAAAAAAACCAAGAGGCAGATCCCACAATCAAAAGTCATCTTGATTCAAGAATGAATGCAATGGAAAAAGATAGAAGCAGAATTAGAGAAATGTTTCCAGACATTACAGAAGAGGAATGGAATGGTAACTCCTACTGAGAAAAACCACAACAAACATCTAGATTTACTACAAGACTACAAAATACATTTGATAAAATACATTGAAGAATTAGAAAAGATGGATAAACAGTCTGAATTTGCAAAAACATGGAATGAAACTACCATCAAAGAAAGAAAACAAGAACTACAAAAAATTGATAAAATTATAAAAAATTTAATTAGATTTTAGTTGTGATATTTTTGAGTCAAATCATAGAGACTTTCACAGAATTTATTAACATTTTCAGAAGATATTCCATCAAACCAAGCAAGTTCTTTGTCAATGTTAAATCTATTAAAATTAAATGTCGAGGTTGATTTTACAAATCCTAATTGGTTTTGGGCTAGTTTTTTAATTTCTTTTTGTTCTTGTTTTGATAGTTCATAGTTGCAGGTCATCAAATCAATTTGGACAAAATAATTTTCATGCATAGGATTGATCCTTGCCTTGATAAACGGCTTGTTTAGTTGTTGACATTCTCTGTAATACTTGTCATACTCAAACATCTTAGAATCTCTAATGTACTTATGAAATATCATGATGTTTAAAAACAAATCAGATTATTCAAATATTCTCTAAAGGTCAACCGTAATTTTCTTTATCTTTGAGACCAATCTAATTTTTGCGTTAATTGACATCTCAGGCTCCATTGCAAAGTAGATAATATTTCTTTTTGTGTAAATTACCATTTGAGATACTTTTTCTCTTTCAACATGAACGTATCTTACTTTGCCAAGGGATCTATCAAATTCTTTTCTCATTGATCTTCTCTGTGCAACTTGTTTACAGAAATGCTCCTCCTCTTTTTGTGATTCGAGACTAGTTTTTCCAGATTTCATGATTGCCTCTCGGACGTTACCTTTTGGATCAATTACTGCGGCAAATCTCATTTTGGAATCCAATTTTAAAATTTTCTGAACAATATCAAGCAGATCAATTTTTTTTGCCATGTCTGGAATAAAACTTCCTTTGCTAAATATAAGCTATTGAACACATTTCATAATTGTACAAATTTTGAAGGTATGATTAAATTATTTTAGAGATGTACATACCTTATGATCGACTCAATTACCAGCATACTTGAGAAATTAGAAGAACAATCAACCTTGGAGAAATTAAGGAAGACAAAAGTTCTTCCTGAAGACAGAATGCTTGCAATTACCAAAGAAACAGGAGAACTGCTTAACATGATTTTACGCCTAAAAAATGCAAAAAACATGCTTGAAGTTGGCATGTCAGTAGGATATTCGACGTTATGGTGTGCAGAGGCAATCTCAGAGAGATCAGGTAAAATCATCACAATTGAGAAGAATCTCAACAAAATCAAAAGGGCAAAAGAGAATTTTCAGAAAGCAGGAGTAAAAGACATTATCATCATAAAGGAAGGATTAGCCAAATCTATACTTACAGAATTGAACTTGCAAAAAGAATACAGAGATTTTTTTGATTTTGTTTTATTAGATGCGGACAAGGAAAACGTCACAGAATATTTTGATTTGATTTTGCCAATGGTATCAATTGGAGGAGTGATTATTACTGACAACATGCTGTATCCTGAAAAGTATAAACAAGATATGAAAAAATTCTCAGATTACCTTAGAAAAAATCCAAGTCTTCGAACGATAACATCACCCATTGGAAATGGTGAGGAGATTACAATAAAGTTAAAGTAATTAATTTTTGGAATTTTCCTCATATTAGAATTTTTTCAAGAATTCTTTTTTTAATTTTCTCTTAGAGTTTTTTTAATTGTTGATTTTTCATTTGTTGTTCTATTTTATGTTTTTAAAGAAATTCATTGTTTTGACTTGTTTGGCTAACTTGATTCTTGATTCTTGAATCAAAAATTGTACTTTTGATTCTAAGAAAACTTTATCTGAAGTGAAAAAGGTTTACTAAAACAGGTAACAAATACTACATAATCTTCTTAGAATCTCTTCTCAGGAATTAATAAGATACTCTAATTTCTTTATTGCTTCTAATGAATAGAGAAGATAGAGATAACATCTTTTGATTAATTTTGTTCCACCGTAACAAAAAAAATTTTTAAAAAATATACATAAATGTGAATCTGAAATAATCCCATTTTAGAAAAAACCAATGCAACAGTTTGGTGTTGCCACCATGCAAGGAACAGGCCACAGGTACTGGGCGCTATTCTAACAACCATTGTCATTATTCGTTTTGCGCTTTCTACAACACAAAACTAGGCTAATTTCTCAACCTCTTGCTACTGTTGCATACCTTTCATTGAATTTCTTCAATTCAGGTTCAGTTATTACGTGATTATAATATTTAACAATTATCTACTCATTCTATATAATTACTATATAGGATCAAATTTTAGTTAAATTTTTTAATAAAAAACCTAATTTAATGAAATTTTTTTGTTCGATATATATAATTTTAAATTACAGATAAAATACTAGGTGAGGGTTTTAAATCTCTGACTAAGAAAAACCATAGTTACAATAGAAACCGTCAAAATTACCATCGTCATTGGGCCAAATTCTGGAACTATAGATGTTCCAACAATAGTAATAATTTTTGAATCAGCATCCAATGGCACCAACAATACATTGAGACCATCATCTTGAATATGCTCAAAGTCTGAAAGTTTTTGATCATCTACCCAAACAACAAATGGGCCATCAAGAAGTTCTGAAGGTAGTCGAAGTTCTAGATCATTGTTTCCAGATACGATATTACTAACTATCTCAAAAGTAATTGATTTTTGTTGTTCATCGATTGCGACAGTTGATAAGACCCCGTTAAAGTCATACTCTACATCAAAGAAGGTAGACCCATCACCTGCTTGCTTTCCAACATTTGGGATAATATAATATCCAGTAGTTACAGTTACTGAGCCATCCATCCAGGGATGTACTAAACAAAAGTAGGGGGAATAACCTGTTTCTGTAAACGTGTAGGAAAATGATTTTCCAGGTGCAAACAATCCGCTATCAAATAAATTATCAGGACCGTCTGATGCAGTACCAGAAGTCACAGTATGAGCTGCAGTATCTGCATTTTTCCAAACGATAGTATCTCCAATCATAATTTTAATAATTCCAGAAGTTGAGCCGTCTTTTTCATTTTGCCAGAAATATGGGGCATCAGGGCTTGCAGCTCCTGTAGGGATGTTTACATCATAACTAGTTTGTGCATATACCTCAATTAAAAGAGGAATTGAAAACAAGATTGTAATTGCTAAAAGCAAGAGGATTACATTCACAGAGATATTGAATGGTACTTAATTTAAGAGAGTTTATTGGATTCATAAAGATTCTCACTGTTATTCTTGTTATTTATTAGTCAGGAAAAAAAACGTGAGACATGAAAATGGGAATGGGGATAATTGTCGTAGGAATCATCATGTTTGGTACAGGATTGGTATTGTTTTATTCTATAGAAGTAGGTCAAACAGATCCCATCTTGAGGATAGCCAAGAATGCAGGTACATTTATCGGTCTAAGTGGAATGGGGGTCACTATGGCAGGGATTTTGTTATATCTGATCAATAGAAATGAGGCACCCTTGGAGGAAAGTTTTGATTCTTAGACTTGCGAGAGCACCTTTTTGTATTCATCTACAGTAACTACAAACTTGAGTTCTCACAAAACAACACCTCTTTGTTTGCCAAAGTTTTGATCGAAGTTTGGATCATACCACAATAAAGAGATTCTTCATCACAGTTAGGACATTTTGCTAAAAGCAACATCATTCCAAATTCATTTTTCAGATTCAATGATTATAATTTGATTTTCAGATATATTACTAGCAAGCAGGAATTATACTAATGTCAAAATAGGCAACTAAATTATAATAATAAAGCAAATCTCTATTGAGAAATGTCTGAAAAAATTTGGATGGGTGCCATCTATCTTAAAGACGAAGGGGGATACGAGATTGTTCTAAAATCTTTAAGACACTACAAAAATCGATTAAAAACTCTTGGTAACAGTCCCGAGATGAAAGATGCAGGTGCAATGTTTGCCCCTGTTCTAAATCAACAAGCAAGAAAGGTAATTCCAAAAATTGATGAAGTAATTCTAAAGATTCAAGAAAATATTGGTGACATTCAATTAACTAACAAATTAAGTGAAGATGTTCCATTTTTAGAAAAGGCATTAGAGTGTTATGAATCAGACATTCACAAGGCACAAGATACAGGACATGAGTATTTTGTAAAATTAGTTGGAAACATGGAAGATGTAAAAAAGGACCTAACAACTATCAAATTAGCACTAGATAAAATAAAGTGTTATTCAGAATAATTTCACAATCCCTGTAGATACCAGTCCAAGTATGGGATTAATGCCTTGCATTGTTTCTTCTTTTCAGCCTCATCAGTTATATCATATATTTTTTGGGTTTTCCCCTGAAGATATTCTGAGGTCAGATTATTTTTGAATTGATGTTTTATCTGGTTTAGAATTTCAAGAATTTTCTCAGATGAAGTACCCTGAAAATTATCCAAAATTTCTCTAATTTGAGATTCTAAAGACATGAAGTTGTTTGAAAAATCCCATTATTATTTGATAGGTGTAGCGATTGGCAACACTATGTTGATTTTTTGGGAGTTAAGGTGAAGGGTATGAAAAAAGAAAAAGTTTGAAGTTATTCCCCCAGTTACAATCATGAAGTGCTGTACTGATTGCTGCAATTACAGCCACTGGAATAAAAACATCCACGGAAACTCGTCAGGTTCCACATTAGTTACATTATGTATAGTTACACAATCCTTAGAACTGCATATATTATCACTCACTACGTAAAGACTCACATAATCAGGTAATGGCTGTGTATCTACAAAGTATGGATTGCCTTCCTTTAGTATAGTAACTTTCAAGTCTTCAAAGGAAACATCTGTCTGAAGATAGATATTCTCAGTATTTACATCAAAATCCTTTGTGAATTTATCCCCATTAGTAACTAGTACTCCCTCAAATGTGTGGACTTTGGGCAAATTAATAATTGCATGAACTACCTTGTCATTTCTAATATCTTCTGAGCTTTGTGGATAATATACAATTTCATCATCTAAATCTTCTCTAATTACTTCCAATTTTTCTTCAAGTCCTAATGGAGGAATAAAGTAACTTGCAGTTTCGTTATCAAAAATATGGTCCAAGTATGGTTTGCTAGGAGGGGTCATCTCTACTCTAACATCATACATTCCTTCAAGGATCATTTCATGGGTAAATTTGATGGTACGGACATCTCCGCTTTCCATGTTGCCAGAAGATCCAAAAAGGGTTCGTGTTTCACCTGCAGGATCAGTAATTATTACATTGACATTTGCCACTCCAGTTCTAATTTCCCCCTTGTAGGTAACGTTAGTAAAA
>Ga0224503_10000331_pt1 | contig 14073 bp, 17 predicted proteins | sample SF_Oct11_sed_USG_2_FD_169106 | JGI IMG/M metagenome (GOLD analysis project Ga0224503, IMG submission 169106) | Sediment microbial communities from San Francisco Bay, California, United States - SF_Oct11_sed_USGS_21 | ecosystem: Environmental > Aquatic > Marine > Sediment | place: USA...
GTTCCACCAATAATTCCTATTTTCATGATAATCTATCTACTAATGTTATTATTATCTTTATTCAACGTTAGATCAAGTTGGGTCAAATTATTTTCCTTCGACATGGTCAAGCAAAAAACAACACTGAGAGAATTTTAGCTGGTAGAACTGGAGGTATTCCTTTAACTGATACTGGAATAAAGCAAGCTGAACATACTGCTCAGCTACTCGAACACATGAATATCTCTGCAATTTACTCAAGTCCAATACAAAGAGCAAAACATACTGCAGAAATTGTTGGAAAATCCAACTCTCTTGATATTACAACTGATGATCGTCTAATTGAACTTGATATGGGAAAATTTACAGGGATGCCATATGATGAGATTTTTAACAGTCATGGTAATGTTTTTATGAAATTCTATAATGGTGAACTAGAAATTGCTCATAATGGCGTCGAAACTTTCACAGAAGTAAAAAAACGAGTTCTAGGAATAGTTGAACACGTAATTGAAAAACATCCTAATGAAAATGTAGTACTTGTAACCCACATGGACCCAATCAAGGCAATGCTTTCAACAATTGTTGATCTCTCTCCTACCAATCTCTTTGAGTTAATTATAGCAAATGCGTCCCTTAACATCTTTAGAGAAAAGGATCAAAAGTTTTCACTTTCAGGACTTAATGTAATGCATCCATCACGTTTCGATCAAGGTTGGTAATTAATAATCTTGAAAACCCTTAAATAGAAATCATAGGAAACGTGAGTCAATCGCTAATGAAAGGGATGGTCGGATTATTCTTAGTATTGGCAGTTATGGTAGTAGTTCCTGCTCTAGAGTCAGCATTTGCTGCAGGTGACGAACCTGGAGAATATCTTGATCGTAGGGTGATTATTTGGAATTTGTTCTTTAGAATGATGACTGTAGCATTTGTAGTAGGGGCTGTAGTCGCTGGTACTATTATTTGGCAATGTTGGAGATTTAGAGAATCACATCCAAAAGCAAAGCCAACTGCATATGAGGGGACTGATTGGTAAATGAGTGGACACTCTAACTGGCCTGAATGGATTTACGTTGGTGTTATAATTGCAATAATGTTTTGGGTAGGTGCAGAGGCATGGGAAGCAGAAAGACTAGTAGAACATGTTCCTGAAGATGCAGAAACGATTAAAGTTACAGGACAACAATGGTTCTGGACTTTTGAGCATGAAGATGGAACAAAAGAAATTGGTGAACTACATGTTGAGGTTGGTAAGGCATACAAATTTGAGATAATGTCTACAGACGTTATCCATTCTTTTAACATTCATGATTATGTTGTATTATTGGATGCAGTTCCTGGTAGAGTTAATACTGTATGGTTTGCACCAACTGATGTAGGCCAACATGATATTCAATGCAGAGAATATTGTGGACTAATTCACTACAACATGCGTGGAACATTATATGTGGAGGAACAATCAACTTGACAACGCTTTTATCACAACTTTCTATAATTCAAATTGAGGAGATTAACTAATGGTCCTAGAATTACAAAAAGCACGCCCAATTTGGCAAATAATGTTCTCAACACATCACACTGATGTTGGTTTACTTTATCTTATTACCTCTATAGCATTCTTGTTCTTAGGTGGTGCACTTGCACTAGCAATTCGAGCCGAGTTGTTCTTGCCAGGTGCACAAATTATTACTGATGCAATGACCTTTAACAGAATCTTTACCGTTCATGGTACAACGTTAATCTTCTTGTTTATACTTCCTTTTGCATCTTCAGTTGGTAATTACTTTGTTCCAATAATGATTAGATACAAGGATATGGCATATCCAAAACTCAATGCAATTGCATTTTGGATGATTCCACCCGGTGGTGCGCTCATCTGGTTAGGCTTTGCAGATTTTACATGGTATGCAACACCTCCCTACTCTATTATCAGTGCCCCAGGTCCAGCAGCCGATATGTGGATTTTTGGACTAAAGATTCTAGGAATTTCTTCAGTACTTGGTGCAATCAACTTTGTCGTCACAATTCTCAAATGTAAGCATCCAGACATGTCAATTGGCCAAGTCCCACTATTAGCTTGGTCATTCTTGTCATCTTCTCTGATTATCCTTGTTGCAATTCCAACATTTGCTGCAGCACTCTTGATGCTTCTAACTGACAGACTCGGTGTAAGTGGATTCTTCAATCCAGCAATGGGTGGCGATCCTATTGCATATGCACACTTGTTCTGGTTTACATTCCATCCAGAGGTATATGTCTTGGTTATTCCCGCAATTGGTATGATGTATGAAATCATTCCAAGATTCTCAAGAAAGCCAATCTACAGCTACAACTCTGGTATCTTTGCGTTTGTATTGTTGTCAATTGTCGGTTTCTCATCATGGGCACATCACATGTATGCAACCGGAATGTCCTTTACTGAAAAAACTGTCTTTATGATAGGAACTCTTGCAGCAGTTCCTGCATCTGGAATGCATGTCTTTAACTTTGTTGCAACAATGTGGAATGGCAGAATTAAATTCTCAACACCAATGATGTGGGCAGTAGGAGGAATTGCATTGTTCTTCTCTGCGGGTGCAGGCGGTGTTGCAAATGCTGCTATGCCATTAGACTTTACAACACATGATTCATACTGGGTAGTTGGTCACTTCCACCTCTTTGTAATGGGTACTATTGCATTTGGTTCAATTGGTTTTCTTTACTACATGTTCCCATATGTCACAGGAAGAATGTACAATGAAACTATGGGAAAGATACACTTTGTAATGTCCTTTATCGGAACAATATTGGTATTCTTTACACAACACGTACTTGGCTTGTATGGAATGCCAAGAAGAATTTTTGATTATCCCCCAATCCCCGAATGGATTGCCATGAACCAAATTGTAACTGTAGGTGCAATGATTATTGGTATCAGCATGGCAATATTCTTAGCAAACATAATTTACAGTGCAGGAAAAGGAGAACTAGCAAATACTGACGACCCATTTGGTGTAGGTGGCAAGTACTATTATCCATTTGAGGCAAAGAACCCATCACATTAGGAGAGAAATGAAATGAGTCACGATACCACCCAAACAGTTTACAGAACAACTCCAGCCAGAACTGGAAAAATGCTGGCAATAATGTTAGGCATTTGCATTGTAGGTGGAGTGATATTCTTTTCAATGTGGGACTATTGGATTTCAGAACCTCCTCCAGTCGTTGCAATGATGGCAGGAGAAGCAGATCATGCAGCACCTGCAGTAGCAACTGGGCAGACTATAACATCAGATCTTTCTTTTATTGAATCAGCAGACTTTAGGACTTTGGCATTTAACGCGTTACCGGGTGAGCCTGATAATAACCCAACAATTAACATGAATGTTGGAGATAAAGTAATTTTTAATGTAGTCAATGACGGAAAATCATTCCACTCATTTGGTGTTACAAAAGATGCTGAGGGCTTTGCTGGATTAATTCCAGGAAGTGAAGTTGCATCTGCATCAAACCCACTAAAGGCAGGTGAAAGTGGCTCATCAGAATTTGTTGCAGGTGAAGAAGGAACATACTACTACATCTGTACTGTCCCTGGTCACAGAGAACAAGGAATGGTTGGTGAAATCATAATTGGTCCAGCACAAGGTGGCGGCTCTTCTGGTCAGGCAGCAGCTCCAACAGGCGTATCTCATGACTTTACTTTGGACTTTGTAGAGTCTGACGACTTTAGGACTTTGGCATTCAACGCATTGCCAGGTGAAGATGGAAATAATCCAGAAATCCGTGTAAACTCTGGCGATGAGGTAACTGTTACATCCGACAACCTGGGCAAATCATTTCATGCATTTGGAGTTGTTACAAACCCTGAAGATTTTAACAGTATAATATGGGATTCCGAAATTGCAGCTGCAACAAATCCATTAAAACCTGGTGAGGGCGGAAGTACTACTTTCATTGCTGGTGCTCCTGGAACATACTACTACATCTGTACTGTTCCTGGACATGCATTACAAGGCATGCAAGGTAGTTTCATCGTAGAATAATTTTGGCAATCCAGTATCTCGCATTAGCAACAATGATTGTTTTGTATTCTCTAATGTTTATCGGAGGATATATCTCAGCAGCTGGATTAGGTTTGACTTGTCCTGAATGGCCTTTATGTCCAAATGGAGTATTGCCTTCTGAAGAATATCTTGTTGAATGGACTCATAGATTAGTTGCTGCTACTACAGGTGCACTAGTAATTGCTACTATGGTTGCTAGTATCATTAACAAGAATTCTGACCTGAAGATCAAAGTAACAAGCTCACTTGCAACTGTATTTGTAATTACCCAAATCGCACTTGGTGCTATGGTCATTGATTTGAAACTACACGCAGTTTTAGTTGCAATTCATTTGGGAATTGGAATATTGCTATTCTCCATGGTATTATTGACTACCTTGTTTGCATTTAGAATCTCTAGAGTTCCTATAAAATCTAGAGTTTAGATCTTTTGAATACTTGTGGCAGGTAAATATACACCACAACTCCTGTAAGACATAAAGCACCTACAATTATTGATGCAAAGAAGATATATCCAAATGGGCTTTGTGTTCCCATGTTAAATGTATAAGTAAGAATTCCTTGGTTTTCTCCCATGTCATACAAGTCAATCAATACGATATGGTTTCCTTGACTTCTCCATACATAATCAAAATCCCAATGTCCTCCTTCGATGAATGTGGGAGGAATTGTATTGATTTGTTGATCGTTAAAAAATACCCTTATTCCCATTGTAAATCTATCAACTTCTTCAAAGTCCGAATCAGTCACTCTTACCAAAAATTGAGATGGTTCATCAATTTGTGGAAATTCCGGTGTTGTAGCTACCTGAACTCTATAACCTGCGTAAAATTTCTCAGCAGAATTAAACATTGAATGGGCATAAGCATCTTCAAATACTAAGATGAATGAAAATAGTAAAATGAAGATCAGAAAAACTGATCGCTTTTTAGTCATTCAAATTATTATGAAAACTAGATGAATATATTGTAAATCAATTTGTTTACGAAAATCTTCAAAACCTTTAAATCCTTATTGGCAAGACACAAAATCGTTGACCCTCGTTACAAAATCAATCGATATTAAAACACCTGTAGACAGTGTTTTTACCTACTTTGCAAGACCAGAACATGTTTCTGATCAAATTAAAACTGATGCAGTAGGCATGACTGTTGTTCCTATGGATATCAAAGACGGAATGGGTGTAGGTACAACCTTTAGAATTATCGGTGACTTTAGCGGCAAACGTTTAGAGTGGGATTGTGAGACAATTGAATTTGTTAGAAATGAGAAGATCACTGCAAAACAAATTGAAGGTCCATTTAAGAGATGGCAAATTACTAATGAATTCAAAACATTAGGTGATAATCTCACTAGAGTAACCATGTCAGTAGATTATGAGATGCCATTTGGTCCACTAGGAGCAATTATGGATAAAGCAAAATTTGCAAAATCTGCTGAGAAAGGAATGGAGACAGCTCTTTACAACGTTAGAGGTTTACTAGAAGGAAATGGTTCGATTCCAGTATACATTACACTAGATGCATACCAAAAACTTCTTGCCGAAAAGAAAAAGATGAATGATGTTCCAGTTTCAACTGCACTTACAGCAATTATTGAAAAGTACAATGAAATTGAAGCTAAAGCACAAAACTAAATTTTCCTTTATTTTCTAATCTTAAGATTAATAACAACTCTGGACTTTTCTATTTTGGTGGGTCTATGGCGCAGCCAGGTAGCGCACAGGACTCTTAATCCTGCTGTCGAGGGTCCGAATCCCTCTAGACCCGCTACGTATCATGGTCTTAAAATAAACCCACTTTCATGACTTGACACAACGGGAAGATCCTTCACTTGTTGAACTTAATTCAGAATTTTATCTAGGAATTCTTTTCAGTATCTGAATAATGGTAAATTATTGTCCTACAAGGTTTGTTGCCTTTGTAAGGATTAAGAATTTAGAAAAAACTAATCAAAAACAATCTGCAAACTTCTCCACAGAACTTCTCATACTTGAATCATATTCAACATGTTTTGATGATTTCTCTACTATGTCAAAAAGAGAAGAGTTTGGAATTACGCATTTTTTTAGTTTGGATATGATATTGTTCACAGTCGTCTTTCGGCTATCAGCCAGAATTGTTGTAAATCCATCATCATTTGTTTTTAGCATGTCCCATAACATAGTAACTGAAAATTTATCATTTGGTTTAGATTCTTGCAAGACTTTGAGAGTATTTTTTGAAATCTGAAGAATCTTCCCACATCCTTCCTCAGAGTATGCATGGTTCAGGAATTGTCTGCATTCATTGCCAGTCATGGTTATTTTTACGAGTGTATCTTTTTTGTCTAATACAAAGATTCGGCGAAGATCTGACAGTCTGAGAATATTTCCTATTTTTCTATCTCCCCTGAAATGACCAGAATTTATCAATGTAATATCAGAATTTGTAAAATCCAGTACACAATCTGTAATAAAATTCCCGAAATTAGTTGAGCCCTTTCTTAATTGTAGTTCTGTTGCATCAAGAATTGTGTTTGCTTTGAATTGCTTGACAATCCTATCGGATTTTGGTTCATCTAGATATTTCTTAAGCTCAAATTCCCACTGTTTTATCTTCTCCTGTGTTTCTGACTCTGGATGGAATTTTGATAGTTCAGTAGAATTCATTACAACTATATGTTCCGGTAAATGGAATGTCTTTTTAAAATCAAGACATCTAGGGATTCCAATAATTTGCACTGTCCTGCAATTTGATTGTCCCTTCAATAGAATTGATTTTGGGCTTTCCTCACTATATTGTAAAACCTCATTGTGATCATGCCCCCCAAGTAGATACACATACCCATCCCAGTTTCTTTCAAGCCATCTTTCTAGTCCCACATCTTCTTTGTTACTCATATGAGATAAAATAATCAGATGATTGATTTTTGGATAATTTTTCTTGATGTTAAAAACTATTTGTTTTAGTGATGATTCTATAGGAGTTATTTCTAAACCATTCTGTTTTGCCTTTCTGAGTGTATCTTTTCCCACAATTCCTGTCATTGCAGCAAATGGTTGATTGTGTTTATCCTTACAAATCACATAATCTGAGATCTGTAAACTGCTGTCCTTTTTTAGAATCTTTATGTTTGTACACACAATTTTAAATAATGCCTCAGACATTCTTTCTTTGAGAGATTTGATTCCTCCATCAAAATCATGATTGCCCAAAGTACAGTAATCAAATTTACAGATATTTAGAACCTCTACCATCTGTCTTCCTTTGAAATAAACACTCATCAATGACGGATATAGAAAATCACCTCCGTGCAAAACAAATACAGGAATTCTGTTTTTCTGAACAGTACGGTTTGACTTTATATGATTTATCAAAGAGTGGAACCGAGCAAACCCGGGAAGATCAACTTCATTATTTGTTCTTGATTCTTCTATGAAATAAGTATCAGTGACATGAATTAGGATTATTTCAGGATTTTTAGTCAGAAGTTTTTCAATTTTATCAATTCGTTTATCCTCTTCCACAAAGCCCAACTCCTCCATCTCTATCTTAGATTTAGCATGTCTATGATCTCTTTATCTTTGGCGATAATTGTCAATTTCTTGCTAATCAAATATTTTGTATTTCTAACAGGTGATAATGTCTTTTATTGTAATTCAAATATTGAATATAACCATAAAAAAAGTAAAAAATTAGTGGAATCTAGGCAGATTTTTGGACATTCTGTTGCTTTAAACTATGTATAACTTCTTGAAAGTTCTGTGTCATAGTTTTGTTGTATTTTTCATACATATCTTTCCAATAATCCGCATATGCCTTTGGAGAACCATATCCAAGATCCTTCCAGACGTTTTCCCAAGATTTTAGATACCATGAGGACAAGTCATTTTTTCCTGATAGATTCCAACCCTCTTGCCATAATTGATGATATTTTTTCATAGCATCCGTGTTGTTTGTTTGTGCAGATCTTTGAATTCCTTCTGCATACATTTTGATAGCATCAGAGGTAGCTTTTTGCCATTGTTGATATGCTGTAATCCATGTATTTACAGTCTGTTCATATTCATTCAAATGGGTATTTTGTGTAGTTGATGTTTTGTCGGTATTAGATTCTGTTTTTTCCACTATAAAACATAGTAAACATAATTGAAAAAGTTATTGGAGTAAAGTTAACCCCTTATTTGATAACAAATTGAATTATCTACAATAACTCCTAGTAATATCACATGTTAACAAGATTTGAATGCTTTACTCAACGACTTATACTAAATCATATTTACTAGAACCAACTAAAAATAACATAAAGCAAATTAGCCGATAGAAAATAAAATTTTATGTAGAAAATTCAAGGAGATCCTAACGAGAAATAATTTCTTAATTTAATCTATGTCTAGTTTAGAGTTGCGATTGCTTTAACAATGTCTGTTTTGCTTAAAACTCCAATTAAATCCCCTTTATCTGATAAAACCCCCCCTCCCTTGATTTTATTGTCTAAAAGTAATTGAGAAGCTTTTGCTAGATCATCATAATAATTTACAGTAATGATCTCATTGTTCATGACTTCATCAGCTTCGAGTGTTTGTCCCAATCCATGTTCTGATTCGAAACTTTTTGGAAATATTTTGTCTCTTTGAATTCCCATAGATATTACAAGATTAAATAAATCTCGAAATGTTATGATACCAATGGGAATTTCCTCTTTATTTCTTACAATCAAGCGAGATATTTTATCCTCTGACATTTTTGAAATTACTTCACTTAGCAATGCATCAGAATAAACCCAAGAATAATGTGCGGACATGTATTCACCAACTATTTTTTCATTTTGATGGTTTTTTGCAAAATCCCTTACAAGATCTGTTTTTGTTATAATACCTACAATATCATTATCTTTAGACGTTATTGCAAGTGAACCAATTCCATTTTCAAGCATTGCTATTGCACACTTTTGAATCTCCATGAATTTAGAAATTGTCAGTATTGGTTTTGTCAGTTCGTTTAATGGGATTTGTTGTAATGTTCTATCTGATTTATCGTTAAGAAGAAATAAACCTAGATCCTTCTCTGTTATGATAGAGGTTACATTTTCATTTTCTGTAACTAGGACTCTGCTTATTTTTTTATCGAGTATAATATTTGTAACATCAGCTATTGTCGATTCTTTGTTTATGGTTATTGGAATACTCATCAATTCTTCTAACTGTGACATTGTTCGTTAGAATTTGATTTGGTAATAAAAAACACTCTTCAATTATCATGGCCGATTCTAATCTATTAGATCCAAAATTTGTATCTAATCCCTCTAAGGAATAAAGAATTATGCAGTTCGATAGGTATACAAATACAATTATCTCTTCTGTGGAATCAGTAGGTAAAGAAAATGAAAGACAACGTATGTGATCTTTGCAATGGTTCAGGAATATTCCTGTCAAATCAATGCGTATTTTGTAACGGTACAGGTGAATGGAATCAAGCAGCTCAAGGATATATCAAGAATCATATCTGTCAATGCATCATTTTGGATAGAAAATTTTGTCCTGTATGTAACAAACCTTGCCACCATGATACTACATTAAACCCAAAACAAAAAATAGATCCAGGATATGGAGGCACGTCTTCCCGCGATTCGTACAAGAAAGAAGTTGTTGTTGTTTGATAATATCAATACATTGTCATTATTGTTAACACACAATTCAAAAAAATCTATTCAAATTACTAATAGTAATGAAAAGAAAATATTAAGAAGAAATCTCTGGGAAAAATAATTCTATTACCTGTACCATTTTACTACTAAACCATTTAGTACTATTTGCACTATAATTAAAAATTACAGTTTTCTTAATAGAGTAAATCTACTTTTATCTGGATCTATATCTTCATGCATATCCACATTACTTACAATTTTTACCTTATAGTCCTGCCATCTTTTGTACATGTTACGAAACTTATGATTTTCATCAATCTGTTTTTCTGTTTCTTCAAATTTTTCACAATTCATAATGTATTTTCGAGCTACTCTATACATCTCTGCAATTCCTTTTTCTAAGGTATCCTCATCTAAATAATTTAGGAGCTGATGAGTAAAAACAAAGTCTATGGATGAATCCTCAAATGGTAAATCAGTAATATTTCCATTCTTAAAATTTGCAATAGTTAATTCTTCTTTTGCTATATCTAATGCATTATCATTCAGATCAATTCCGTGAATTTGAAAAGTATCAGGAAATAGTCTTAAATCTATTCCAGTCCCGCATCCAATCTCTAGAACACTTGTACAACGTAAAGAAATAGCCAAATCCCTTGTAAATTTTGCAAATTCTTCATTGTATCTTGCTTCGTTCTCATTTGTGTATCTATCCCAAAATTCCTTATTATAGCTCATAGAATTTTTCAAACAAAGCTGTATTTGATGCTAATTATTCAGTGCTGACATTTGCATGGTATCAGTTTTGTATCAAAAGTACAATCATGGGGTCCATCTGATTTTCCATGTGTCGGGATTTCCTTCATACAGTCCTCATGGCGTCCTTTTCTACAAAACCAACAAATCTCCTGAGTATCACCTGCTACACATGAATCCATGATTTTTAATTATTTTTGTGGGTAAAAAACTTCGTGGATAATTAAATAAACGTTAACCATGACAAAAATCTTTTATCTTTACCCATAGTCACATCTGTAAATGATTTTTGTGATGCTTTAGTAATATTTCCCATTTTCCCATTTCCAATCTTTACTTTGTCTATCTGCGTTACTGATTTTATCTCAGCTGCAGTACCTGTCATGAAGATCTCATCAGCTGTATAGAGATCATCTCTTTCTAGATCCCGCTCAATTACAAAGCCACCATTTTCTTCGATGATTTGTATAATACTATCTCTTGTAATTCCTTCTAACACTCCTGCAGAGAGAGGAGGTGTTTGAATGACATCATCTTTAACAATAAAGATATTTTCAGCACTCCCTTCAGCAACTTTTCCATTTGAATTTAACATTATTGCTTCATCATATTCATTTTCTAATGCTTCTATTCTTGCAAGTGCTGCATTTGCATAGTTTGAAGCTGCTTTTGCTTGCATGGGTTGAGATCTTGAATCAATTTTTATCCAACTTGATACTTTACATTTTGCTCCTGAGAATTTACCTGCTTTTGATTCCCCCATCTTCCATTCCCAACATGCAACTGAAACATCTACTTTATTTTGGGTAGGAGTTAATCCCATGGTCCCATACCCGTAATATGCCAATGGTCTAATGTAACATTCTTTGTGTCCACTGGACTTTACAGTTTTTACTATGGCGTCTGAAATTTCTTTTTTTGTGAATTGCATTTTCATTGAATATAATTTTGCAGATTTGAAGAACCTATCAACATGTTCAGGAAGTCTAAATATAGCAGAACCATTTGGTGTATTATAGCATCTGATACCCTCAAAGATTGATGTTGAGTAATGTAATGCGTGAGTAAGTACATGAACTTTGGCATCTTTGAATGGTACTAATTTTCCATTCATCCATATTTTGCCAATCTCTTTCATAGGAGAAGAAAAAAACCCTGCTAATTTAAAGAATTATCTTTGAGTGTAGTTTTTGCCAAATTTGTAAACTACATATCTGATGAAATTCAAACTTTAGTATGGAATGGATTTTTGGTTTTGCAGCAATTGCTCTTCTTATAATAGGTCTAGTTGGCCAGGCATTTGAAATGAGAAAGATTCGTTTAACTAACAAAGATGAGGAATTAGCCTCAGCTTCAATTTTTGCAAATAAGAAGAATTTCAAGTGGTATGCAATACTTGGAGTTGGAATTATCCTCTGGTATGTAGCTGAGCGTATGTAATCTAATCTATATAGATCAGCTCTAAATACTAGAAAATTTAACTAATACCATCGCGTGTTTTGGGTAACGCCGGACTAAATCTAGATAACGGTCCAAGAACAAACCCTTGATGGCGCTACAGGTGTAAACCCGTAACGCCACATTTACATTAAATAAAATTAATTTCTGAAATTTCTTGGTGTATTGCATTAATTGCTTTTTTAATATTGTCATCTGTATCTTCTACTACAATAATTATTCGTGAGGTCTCTTCTTGTGCATCCATATTCAAAATGTTTAATCCTGTTTCACCAATCTTTGCACTAGTCCTTGAAGCTACTTGTTGAACTCTCCACATTTCATCACCAATTAATGTGATTACCCCTCTGTTGTATGTAATTGTAGCAAGAGAATCAAATCCTAACAAATATTTTTCATTTCTTTTAACATAATCTCCATCTAAGAACAATATTCTGGAAAATTCAATTCCGTCTTTAGCAAATGGTGATAAAATCACAAACTCACTGTAACGTTTGTCTTTTTCTAAAGATGTTAACAATTTTTGAACAGAGTTTGTTTCAATTCTAAATATAGCACAATTTTCTTTCCCTGTAACTATCTTTATTGGATGTCCTTTTTGTTCATCTAAAACTCTCTTTATAGTAGTTGTTTTATCTGGATTTTTCATATTCGTAACAGTAATTGGCATATCAACTCCATTTTCTACAATTTCTTTTATTGCAATGGGATCCAAGATTTTCATTCCAAACATTCCTGCTAATCTTGCTTCATTGTATGATAATTCAATCACATCCCTTAATCCAGATACCACACTTTTTGGATCTGCAGAAACCACTGCGCTATCTTTCTCAAAATCTATACTAGTTTCATATTTTTTGTGAAATAATATTCCTAAATCTGCTGCGGTTCTATCTGATCCTCCTCGTTCATATGTCGTTGTGACATTATCTACTGTTTTTCCAATAAATCCACCAATAGTAACTACTTCGTTTTTTTCTACTAATTCTACTATTTTGCCCATTCTTTCCTTTGATTCTGATATAAGAAAATTTGTTGATTCTATATTGTTATCTGTAATGATTGGCCAATCCTCAAATCCTACAGTATCTGCCTCAACTCCATTACTCCTTAGAATGTAGTTCATCACATGGGACATCAAAATTTCGCCTGAAAATGCCAGCGCTCTTGAACGTACCTCATCTCCAAATTCCTTGTTTTCATATGCCTCATCAAGGGCTTTTTGTGCCTTTTCTAAATGTGAATTAATGTTATTTTTGCAGTTTTCAGTATTTTCTAAATTAATCATTTCCAGTATTTTTTGATATGTTGATTTTACACTATTTAATGATGGAGTTCTTCCACTTTCTGCATTTCTTCCTTGCTCTAAAACCATGTCAGTAAGAGAACGCTTTTTTTCATTATACAATGTTAATGGAGCTGAAAAAACAGCAATTATTTTAGAATCTTTTTTCAAATCCTTGATGCGTTGAACAATTTCTGGAATATAGACGCCATCTGGTCCTATTGCACTTCCGCCAAATTTTGCTACTACTAACTTAGTCATGGTATCTTTTCAAAATTCAATGACTATCTATTAAGCATGTGATTGTCAATTCATTAATTTTCTAATAATATTTGATGCATTTTTTGCACCATCAGTGTTAACGGGATTTCTTTTTTCTTCAAGCTTTTCTGGAATTAGTATATCAAGCCTGTTGATATCATCAAAAACAAATCCTTGTTCTTTTGCATTATCTTCTTGTTCAAAATGATCTTTTATTGGTATGAATATTGCAGGTGTTCCATAGGCATTAGCCTCATCCATGGTTGATTTTCCAGCCAAGGAAATTAATAAATCTGCAGCAAAAATTAACTCGTGTAGGTTATCCACAAATCCTAGATTTCTAACATTTTCAAATTTTTTACTTACTGCTGGACCTGATATTAAAATTACTTGAATGTCTTGATTTATTTTTGATATGGCCTCTATTGCTTTTTCAATAAGAAATAATCCCGCGCCAGTACCTCCTATAGAAATAACAATTGTTTTTTTTCCAAACGAGAATTTTTTCCGAAGTTCTTCTCTTGAAAAATTTATTTGTCTAACTATTGGACCTACTCTTTTGATGTTGTCATGATCATTTCCATTTTCAGGAATAATTACTAGATCACATTTTTTTATAATTTCTTGCATCGATTTATTCATCTTTTTTTCAATAAATGA
>Ga0224503_10000334_pt1 | contig 14036 bp, 12 predicted proteins | sample SF_Oct11_sed_USG_2_FD_169106 | JGI IMG/M metagenome (GOLD analysis project Ga0224503, IMG submission 169106) | Sediment microbial communities from San Francisco Bay, California, United States - SF_Oct11_sed_USGS_21 | ecosystem: Environmental > Aquatic > Marine > Sediment | place: USA...
CACTTGATGTTACAGCATTTTTACTTTTTGTAACATTTGGTTTATTAGTTATTTTAACAATGAGCATAGGTGTTATCTTAACAGTACTACATGCATATGTAAAAGATATTCGAACTATGTGGGGTATTGTAACCATGTCATTAATTTTCATCACTCCTGTTTTTTGGTATGTAGATGATATGCCTCCTTTTTTGGCAAAATTATTTTTGCTTAATCCTTTAGCATTGCTAATGGAAATGACACATGATGTTATTTTGTTTAATTCTATTCCAACGATCTTTGATTTTATGTATGTAACATGCACCTCAGTTGGGTTATTGATTATTGCATATATTCTATATAAGAAAAGTGAAAAAAAGATAATGGAGTTATTATAATTGGATTCTGTAATAATTTTAGAAAATATTGAAAAAACTTTCAAATTGCATAATAATTATGACCTACAATCTGAATCCAAAATTCATGAAATAAAATCCATCGATAATATTTCTATGTGTATTAAAAAAGGTACAATGGTTGGTATAATTGGAAAAAATGGCGGTGGTAAAACCACTCTTCTTAGACTAATCTCTGGGGTTTATTCTCCTGATAAAGGAAAAATTTCTATAATTGGTAAATTAAGTCCTTTACTTCAAGTAGGTGTAGGAAGTAATGGTGAATATACTGTTAAAGAAAATATTGTTTTTAATGGATTGTTATTAGGTCTTAAAAAAGAAGAAATATTAAAAAAAATTACTGAGATTCTTAAATTCGCAGAATTAGAACAATATGAATCTGTTAAAATGAAATATCTTTCAAGTGGAATGAAAATTCGAATAATGTTTTCTACTGCTATGACTATTGATCCAGATATTCTATTGATAGATGAAATTATTTCCGTTGGTGATGTGTCATTTAGAGAAAAAAGCTTCAAAAAATTTCTTTCATTTAAAGAAAATAAAAAAACGATTATTCTAGTTTCACATAATTTACCAATGATACAAAAATTATGTGATGAAGTTTATGCACTGGATAAAGGAAAAATCATTGCGTCTGGTGATCCAAAATCCGTTATACAAAAATATCTTGAATATTGTAAATAATATTTTATCAATTTACTTTATTGAAATTTTTTTAAATCAATCATTAATCAATAATTCACAAATCTTTTTTACTCATATCTCATATCCACTTTTTTGTAAGACATGACCAAAAATCGAATTCATAAAATCTATTTCATCTTTTGAAAATTTATCTTTCCATTTTCCTGGTGTAGCTAAACGATTAAATTTTCCTAGACCTTTTTGTGATTCTGGGATATTGTTAAAATCGAATTGATCTATTATTTCATGTATGTTTGATTCATCAACTTTCATATTTAAAAATTGATAAATTTTTTTTAATTCATAAAACGTATTCTTTCGAAGTTCCTCATATTTTACCAAAATTCTATTTTGATTGGGATGTTCTTCAAAAGCATGCAAGGTAGTTTCTGTATTTATTAACCATTCCTCAGAAAAAGTTTTTATCCATTTTCGACGTCCTGATTGGGTTTCCAATGATTTAAAATTTAATTTTCCAAAACTTGCCCATGAATCCGGTCTAACTGCATCCAGTAACGAATCAACTACATCTCTTCCATCTCTTACTAGAAAAATCAGTTTAGAGTTAGGTAGTATCTTCATTATTCTATTTGCGCCTCTACTTCCATTTGGTTCTTTAATGATGATATTTTGTGTTAACGTTTGTGCATGTGAATATGCTCTAATTAAAATTAACTTTCTTAGTGCTGGAATCCAATTTAACTCATGTTCTACAGAAAAAAATTGTTGATGATTCTTACTTTTTTTTTCTATGGGTCTTGCTGCAATATGTCGACCGATATATGGTTCATCCCAAATTATATTGTTTTGTTGATTAAGTAGCTGTGTTGCCAACCAAGTACTGCCTGTTCTTGGAGAGCCCATTATCCAAACTAGTTTTGCTTCTAATCTCTTTTCTTCATCTTCAGAAAGTTGTAAAGATGGTGCCTTGTAGTCACTTATGTTATCAAATTGCTCTGAAACATTATCTGAAACATCTTTTATTTGATATGATGACATATTTTCAAATTCTAATTCTAAATCCATTTTTACAGGAGTTTCAGTATTGGCACGATATCCAATAATACATTGATCCGATTTTTCTGGTGTTGAAAAGGTCATACTGTATCTGTTTATTTTTCCAGAAAAATCATCTATCCATCGTATGTATCGTTTAATTTCTCTTGATGATTTTCCAAGAATAATCGCTGTCAAATAGATTGATCCTACTGAACCTTTGATTCCAGTAACCTGCACTTCTACTGTATATTTTTTATTAGATTCTATTTTAATGGGAGGTGAATTAAATAATAATTTTTGATTTTTAGAAATTATTTTTTTTTCCATAATTATTTTTTTACCTATTTTACTCATATTTTAAAAACACTAATTAGAAAATACATGAATATCTATTTTGTAATGCTTTTAATACATTATTTTAAAATATACGTGCTATTGTAAAAATGTCCCAAAGAAATCAGACTGTGATAAAATGAGGCCTTTTATATTGATAACTGGAATGCATCGAAGTGGAACTTCATTCTTATCAAGATCTCTAAATTTGGCTGGAGTTCACCTGGGTAATTTAAAATCTCTTACTTCTAATGAGTGGCAATTTAATGATGATAATCTTAAAGGACATTGGGAAAACAAAAAATTTCTTGAATTAGGAAACAAAACACTTTCCAATAATAATGGCTCTTGGCATGAAGTTCCAGAACATATCCAAATTGATGAGAATCTTGGAAACGAGATTACTACACATTGTACTAATCTCATTAATCACCCAAGTCTAACTGCTGGATTCAAAGATCCAAGAATCATTCTGAATTTGGATTCTTGGTTACCATACTTACCTAAAGATATTGTCATCATAGGAATATTTCGCCATCCACTTAAAGTTGCACAATCTCTTAAAAAAAGAGACAACTTTAGTTATGAAAAATCACTTGCCCTCTGGAAAATATATAATGAAAAACTTTTGTCAATTTTAGAAAAACATTCCGGATTTTTAATAGATTTTGATTGGCCCAAAGCCAAACTACTATTAGAATTAAACTTAATACTAAATAAAATTGGTCTAATTACAAATCCTGCATTCTCTGAATGGTACTCTAAGGAACTACTACATTCTGATAAAACATATGATACCAGCTACAAACTACCAGATGATCTAAGTAATCTATATACAAAATTAAAGAATACTTCAAAGAAAAATACAATTGTCACTGTACCGAGAATTTCTTATTCTAAAGATGAGTTACAAAATATTTTTCATGGATTATTTGATGATCTTACCAATCAAGGAAAATATTTTAAAAAGATTAACGATGAAAATTTGCAGAAAATATCCACTTTACAAAATTCTGCAAAAAATCCATTGAAATACTTACTAAAAATTTACAATTCTAGGCCTGATCTAATGAAGACATTTCCAGAGGCTGCAGAAGGAAATCTGAAAACCATATTAAATTGGGCAGCCGTTGTTGAAGATCATCTGATTGGCTCTTCTGAAGAAAAAGAAATTATCCTTCATAATAGAGAATGGTACAAAAATAATCTAGAAAAAATTTATTATCAAGAAACCACGTCCAAACTCACTACAGAAAAGCAACAACAAGACTCACAAATTTCAAAACTCACTACAGAAAAGCAACAACAAGATGAGTTTGTTACACGATTAGAAAAGGAAAAAAAAGAACTTACATCAAATGTATCTGTAGCACACAAGGTTGTTGAACAAAAAGAAAATGAAAATTATCTATTACAAGAAGAGATTTCAACAATAAAGCAAAGCATTTCTTGGGGATTATTTTTAAAGGTTCAAAAATTCCTTACTTTTGTATTTCCTCCAAACACTAGACGAGGTACATCTCTATCTCTTATCTTGCTTTTTTTGAAATATTCAAGAACATATGGGATTACAACTGCAACAAAGATGGCTTTATCATTTATGAAAAATGGAAGATATGTAGTTCCTACACCCTCTATTCCAATAAAATCTTGGAAGGATTCAACGGTTTTTAATGATGTTGAAATAAATTCAATGAAAAAAGAGATCACAGAATTCAAAATTAAACCAAAGATCAGTATTATCATGCCAGTTTTTAATGTGGATAAAAAATGGCTAGTTCTTGCTATTGATTCTGTAAGAAATCAAATCTATGAAAATTGGGAGCTTTGTATTGTGGATGATGCATCAACAACTAGACACATTAAACCGATTTTGATTGACTATGAAAAAAAAGATACAAGAATTAAAGTAAAATTCCTTGAAGAAAACAAGAACATATCTGGAGCGTCAAATGAAGCACTTAGTCTTGTTACAGGAGAATATACAGGATTACTTGATCATGATGATGAGATTTCTATTAATGCTCTTTATGATGTAGTAAAATCCATAAATCAAAACCCTTCCGTGCAAATTATTTATTCTGATGAAAATCATATCAGTATTACTGGAGAAAGAATAGATCCTTTCTTCAAACCTGATTATTCTCCTGATTTGTTAATGACATGTCATTATATGGTACACTTTATGATTTATTCCACTTCATTACTAAAAAGATTAAATGGATTTCGAGCAGGATTTGATGGTGCACAGGATTATGATCTAGTTTTACGCGCCGTAGAGAAAACCGATGAAATTCATCATATACCTAAGTTACTTTATGGATGGAGAAATATTCCTACATCTACTGCTTCAGGCAGTGGCGCAAAACCATACGCTCAAATTGCTGCTCAAAAAGCACTAGAAGAAGCATTAAAGAGAAGAAAAATTAATGGAACCCCAGAATACCTACAGAAACTTGGATACTTTAAAATAAATTATAATATTGTTGGTAAGCCACTTGTATCCATAATAATTACAACACGTGACAGACCAGATTTGCTTTCAAGATTATTATCAAGCATTGAAAAAAAGAGCACATATGATAATTACGAAATTATCATAGTAGATCATCTTGGAGAAAAAAAAGAAACAAAAGAATTTCTCAAATCCTTAAAACATAAGGTAATCCGATATGAAAAAGAGTTTAACATCTCAAATCTTTTCAACTTTGCTGAAGAACATGCAAATGGTGAATATCTTCTTACTATGAATGACGATCTAGAGGTAATATCTGAAAACTGGATTGAAGCCATGCTTGGACCATGCCAAAGAGACGAAGTTGCAATTGTTGGGGCACAGCTAATCTATCCTGATACATCTGCACAAGGACAAATCAAATCTCAGACAATTCAACATGCAGGAGTAACACTTGGAGTTGGGGGAGTAGCAGGACACGCATTTCGTCATATTCCATATATTCATAATGGATATTTTGCATTAAACAAAACCATCAGAAATTACAGTGCAGTAACTGGTGCATGCATGCTTGTTAAAAGAAATGTATACAAGAAAGTCAACGGATATGATCCTGTCTTAAAAGTTGCATACAATGACATTGATTTTTGCTTACGTGTACGAAAGGAAGGATATCTTGTTGTTTATACTCCATATGCGAAACTGTATCACTATGAAGGAGCAAGCAGAGGAATAATGCAGCCTACTGACAATACCCAGACTTTTGTAAACAGATGGAAAAATGAATTACTAAAAAGAGATCCATACTATAATGTAAACCTGTCACTACTTCGTGAGGATTTTACCTTCTCTTATTTTGGAATTCCTGTAGAGGAAACACCGCTTGCATTACTTTTAGAAATTTATGCTACTAGACCAGATCTTCAAAGATCTTTTCCAGAAGTGTCAAAAGGAAGATATGAAAATCTAATACAATGGGCAGCAACATTTGGAATTTCTAGTCAAAAATATAGACTTCCAAATGATCCTACATCACATATTTTATTTTTATACAAGTTCTGGTATAAAGAAAATTCTGAAATTAAGGACACTGATATTAAACAATAAATAGTTTCAAACAATGTTGTCTAGTATCAATATTTAGGTTTTTTATGTAACCTATTTATCTCACATTTTTGATTCTAATTTATGCCGTTTAAATTTAAAAGATTAGACATCTCAGATGTAATTCTTGTAGAAACACAATCTTTTTCAGATGATCGAGGTTTTTTCATGGAGGGATTTAAGCAATCATTATTTACTGAAAATGGGGTTGACGCACAATTTGTACAAGATAATTATTCTCACTCTATTAAGGGGGTGATGAGAGGATTACACTACCAAAAAAATCCAAAAGCGCAGGCAAAACTAATGATGACATTAAAAGGAGAAATCTTTGATGTAGCCGTTGACATCCGTAAAAACTCCCCCACATATGGGAAATGGGTAAGTGCAATACTATCTGATAAAAACCATAACCTACTTTATGCACCTGAGGGATTTGCTCATGGATTCTGTGTACTAAGTGATGAGGCAGATATATTGTATAAGGTAAGCTCTGAATATTCCCCAGAACATGAACGAGGTATTTTATGGAATGATCCTGATGTAAATATCAAATGGCCTACAAATAATCTCACAGTAATAAAAAAAGATCAATTGTTACCCACATTAAAAAATGCGGATAATAATTTTGTATATTGTTAGACTAAAATAATAATATTGGATCTCAAAATTATGAAAGTTCTGATGTCTGGAGGTGAAGGAATGCTGGGAAGTCAACTCCAGAAAATTGATCCTTCAATCATTTCTCTGTCTAGAAAAAGCATGGATGTTTCAAATTATGAACAGATAATAGAACAAATAAAAAGAAACAAACCTGATATTTTCTTACATCTTGCAGCATTTACCGATAATAGAAAATTAGAAAAAGATCCACAAGGAGCAATACGTGATAATATTATTGGGACAGCTAACGTTACATTAGCATGCATCAATGAAAATATCAGACTAGTATACATTTCCACAGATTATGTTTATTCAGGAAAAAAAGGAATGTACAAAGAAGACGATGAAATTTTACCAATAAACAAGTATGCATGGTCAAAACTTGGGGGGGAATGTGCAGTAAGACAACATGACAATTCTTTAATCATAAGAACAAGCATTGGCTCACAAACATTCCCTTATGATAAAGCATTTGTTGATATGTGGACATCAAAAGATACAGTTAATGTCTTGGCACCGATAATCCTCAAAACCTCAAAGAGCAATATTACTGGCATACTTAACCTTGGCACAAATAGAAAAACCATGTTTGAATATGCAAGCAAACTAAACAAGAATGTAAAAAAAGCAATTAGAGATGAGTTTGGAAATGATATGGATTTTGACACTTCTCTTGATCTTTCCAAATACAAATCTTTTGATAAAATCCATAATTGATTAATCCAATTCTTTACATAATTTGATCGTGATATTTTTTATGAACTTTAATAAAGTCAGTATAAATTCACAAATTTATCTTTGACCGATGAAAAATCTAAAAAGATCTTATCTTGTAGAATCTGTAAAGGAAATAATCTTTTACCTTACTTGGATCTTGGGATTACCCCTCTTGCAAACGGTTTAGTCAAACCTGAAAATATTAATAAAAATGAACTCAAGTTTCCTCTCATTGTTTGCTATTGTAAGGATTGCTCACTTTCACAATTAAGTGTAGTAGTAAATCCTGAAATTTTATTTCGTGATTATTTTTACATGTCATCTATCTCAAATACATTTAAAGTTCATTGTAATTCTATTGCAACCAATCTTACTGAAACGCTACAATTAGATGAAAATGATCTTGTTGTAGATATAGCAAGCAATGATGGCTGCCTATTACAAGAATTCAAAAAAATGAAAACTAAAATATTGGGAATCGAACCTGCTGTAAATCTCGCATCTCTTGCAAATTCTAATGATATTGAAACACTGAATACATTTTGGAATGAAGAATCTGCCAATAAAATTTTACAAGAATATGGGGGCGCCAAAGTTATTACTGCATTTAATGTATTTGCACATGTTGACGATGTCCACGGTTTTGTTAAAAATGTTAAAACAGCCCTTAATGATGATGGAATGTTTGTAATCCAGGTTCCTTACATGATTGACTTTTTAGAAAAACATGAATTTGATACTGTGTATCATGAGCATTTATCATATTTTCTTCTAAAGCCTTTGCAATATATACTGGAACAACATGACATGAAGGTAGCTAAAGTAAAAAAACATTCCATTCATGGAGGAACAATTGAAATTAGGGCAATAAAAAATACCCCTGAAAACAAAAACATAAAATCTAACATAGATGATTTATTATAATTGAAAAAAATTTAGGATATTATAATGAAGAATCTTATCTAAATTTCGCAAAAGAGGTTCAGAACATCAAAAAAAATTTGGTTGAATTGATTTATGATTTACAAAAACAAGGAAAAATAATTGCTGGATTTGCTGCTTCTGCCAAAGGAAATACTTTATTAAATTATTGTGGAATTGATTCTAATTCAATAAAATACATAGTTGATGAAACACCTACTAAACAAGGTCTTCTTACTCCTGGAGGCCACATTCCAATTGTACCTATATCTAATCTTGAAAATAATCCTCCTGATTATCTATTAATCCTTGCTTGGAATTTTGTTGAAGAAATAATCGAAAAAACAAATCAATTCAAAACCGATGATGGAAAATACATAATTCCTATCCCAAAAATACAACTAATATAAATCCAATTATCATAAGATACCTTTTTTATATTGACAAGTTTTTTAATTCACAATAATTCTTGATGCCTACATTATGAATAAAATTTTTTTAGAGATTTTAAATATTGAGTATGTTGTTTTTATTTTCTTTTCTTGTTATGGCAATCCACGTTTGACCATTAGGATGGTTACCCCATTTAAGAGGAATACATGATAAATCATAATCATTGATAATTGATTCCATGTGATTTATGGTGTAATTTACACATCCAGGATATACCCATTGCTCTCCTGTATAGTTTGTATCACCTTTAAAAAATGTGGCAGCAAAAATACCTGTTGGAGTCATGACTTTCTTTATTTCTGACAAACATTTTCTAATTTGATTTTCTGATGCATGTGAAAAGATTGATTGAGCTAATATGATGTCAAATTGTTTTTTAAAAATACTTAGTGTAAAATCTCTATCATTACTAAATGTTGGATTTTTTATTCTTATCATATCCAAACCTATATTGTTTTTTATTCCTTCATCGATAAGCCATTGTTCTGGCTCAATTCCAAAATATTTATTTGGTAACAAATATGGAATGAAAAGTCTACCTCCTCGCAAAGACCCACATCCAATATCTAGAAGATGATGGTTCTCTCTTAATCCTAAAGACGTAAGCACATTGAATTGGTTTGCTGCAACAAGATCATATTTTTCTGGTGGGCCAACAAAAGCCCTATAATGATAAGAACCTACAAAATTGTTAATACCCAATTCATCCCCTGATTTTTTAGATACGATCTTTAACATTTTAGAAAATACTTGATATTGTTTTCCCTTAACCGTTGCAATTATTTTTAGTTCTTTTTCCCCTATTGATATATCATTAACAAATTTTCCAAAACCCGAATGTAATGAATTTTGATGATTAGAATATATGAATTGAACATCAGATCTTTTAGTAAATTCTGTGAATGTACCTACATTAACTCCTCCCAATGTAATTGTGATCAAAGACACAGCGCCCAATTTTTCAATGATCCAACCTGAAAGATAAAATCCCTTTTCATCTATAATATCATTTTCTGGATGATCTAAACAAAATTGAATATCTGTCTGATGATCTGTCTGTATGGAGATGATCATACAGTAAAACATTTCTCAAATATTTTATAAGTGTATTTTTGATTTTGTAAATCAAGTTAACAATTACTATGCAAGAAAATTTTTTCTACTCTCATCATGTTTTTATGTATAAGAAAAACATTCCAAATTACAAATGAAAATATTGGTATGTGGCGGAGCTGGATTTATTGGCAGTGCTTTTATTAAGAATGTTCTAAAAAATAATCTTGATTCAAAAATAACAAATTTAGATGTATTAACAATTGGTTCAAACCTTGAAAATCTAAAAGAAACAGAAAAAAATCTGAATTACAATTTTATTAAAGATGATATTCGAAATGAAACTAAAATCAATGATCTTGTTAAAAATTCAGATGTTGTAATTAATTTTGCAGCCGAGTCTCATGTAGATAGAAGCATTGCAAACCCGAAACCATTTATCGAAACAAACATACTTGGCACATATTCAATATTGGAGGCAATTCGAAAACATGACAAGCAATTCATTCATGTCTCAACTGATGAAATTTATGGTGATGCCCATGGTGAATCATCCTTTGATGAAATCTCTCAAATTAACCCTAGCAATCCATATGCAGCCACAAAAGCATCAGCAGATCACTTGGTGGCATCTTACCATAGGACATATGGCATAAATTGCATCACCACTAGATGCACCAACAACTTTGGACCTAATCAGTTCCCAGAAAAACTATACCGAAAACAATAATACGATCAATAAAAAATCTTAAAGTTCCACTTTATGGCGATGGCTCACAGATTAGAAGCTGGATTTACGTATATGATCATGCACAAGCTATAGAATCCCTGATCTCAAAAGGAAAACCAGGTCATATTTACAATATTACTGCTTATGAGGAAATTACAAATAAAATCATAGTAGAAAAAATACTTGATATCTTAGGAAAATCACATGACATGATAGAGTTTGTTGGGGACAGACCAGGTCACGACAAACGATACTCTATTGATTGCTCCAAGATTGAAAATCAAACAGGATGGAAACCAAGATATGATTTTGATGATGCATTAAAACAATCTGTAAACTGGTATATGCAAAATCAATCCTGGTGGGAACCATTAATTGATGAAAATACTTTGCATCCACAGCCCTGGACACTTTCTTGGAAATGAAATTTCTAGTAACTGATTCGGCAGGCCTTTAGATTCACAAGTAGTAAAATATCTAATTGAGCAAAATCACACTGTATATTCTTGTTATAATGAATAAAAACCAGAAAAAGGCTAGCAACAGAGCTTGATTTGACTAATCTTGATGCAATTGGAAATTTTTTTCAAGAAATTAATCGTATATAGTAGTTCATTTTGATGCGATGACTGAAGTTGATCTATGTGGATCACAAAATGATCTTGAACTGAAAATTAATTCAAAATCTACAGAAACTCTAACAAAACAAACAGCAAAATAGAATATGCATTTTTTGTATGTACCTCAACCGACTATTCTTTGGTGAAAAAATAGTATGAAAAAAGAAAATGATCCTCCTAACTTACTTGCATTTTACGGAAAATCTAAACTTACCGGAGATGCCGCTCTGAATAATTTGGCTTCTTGCCCTATTGTGAAAACAAGCATTACGTTTGGATTGCACAAAACAAAACAAAAAATCATTTCCGTTATGGGTTAAAGAAAATCTTGAATCAAAAAAAGAGATATCTATACTTATAGATCAATTTCATCTCCTGCATATCGTGCGCAATATATCAAAAATGCAAATCTAGATTTTAACTAGACCGGTTACAGGCATAATTTATTTTGCTGGAGAGACAAGAATTTCAAGATATCATCTAGCAGAACTAATATCAAAAAAGCTTAGCCTTGATAAAAAAATTATCAATTCTCACAAAAATCGATTAAATGGATTGGAAGGCCAAAGACAGTAGGCTCTTTATTTACATATCGTTGGCATCTGAAATTTTACATGAAAAACCTCAAACAATTTAGCAAAATCTAGAGTTGCTTTTTCAGAGATGTGATCTATTTTATATTACAATAGTTTGAATTCAAAGAATTGAAAGGAATCATTCTTCATGGTGGTCATGGAACTAGGCTCAGACCGCTAACTCATACAGGACCAAAACAATTACTCCCAATTGCAAACAAGGCAATGTCTCAATATGCACTAGAGGATCTAAAGACTGCTGGAATTTCAGAGATTGGAATCATCATTGGTGATGTATACCCTGAAAAAGTAAAGGAATACTATGGAACCGGAGAAAAGTTTGGAGTCAAAATTACCTACATTTACCAAGATGCACCAAAAGGAATTTCGCATGCAGTAAGGTTATGCAAAGATTTCATAGGTGATGATCGATTTATCGTATATTTGGGTGACAATGTTCTAAGAAAAAACTTGATAGACTATACAAAAAAATTTGAAACTTCAAATTCTGATGCCATGATTTTGCTATGTGCAGTAGATGAGCCACAAAGATTTGGTATTGCAGAACTGGACAAAGATAATCCTGGTAAGATAAAAAAAATCATGGAAAAACCAAAAAACCCACCATCAAATTTGGCTGTGATTGGAATATACTTTCTTACTCCAAAAATATTTGAAATTATAGACAACCTAAAACCATCTTGGAGAGGAGAACTTGAAATCACTGATGCACTAGACATGCTGATGAATCAGGGAAACAAAATTGAATACGATACAGTCACTGGTTGGTGGAAGGATACGGGAACTCCTGAGGATATAATTCATGCAAACAAGCTAGTCCTTGATTCTGTTGGCACTGAAAATCAATTCCTGATTGACAAAGATGCAGAAATTAAAAACAACATAATAATTGGAAAAGGAACCGAAATATCTAGAGATTCCTTTGTCACAGGTCCCGTAATTATTGGTAATAACTGTAAGATAGGACCTGCGGTAAGACTTGGACCCTATGTATCAATTGGAGATAATTGCAAACTCCAAAGATGTGAGATTCAGGATTCTATTGTAATGGCAGACTGTACGGTTAACGCAAAAGTGGATTTTTCTTGCAGTATTATAGCACATGGCTCTGAGATTGAGGATTCTGATGTACCAAAGAAATACCAATTTCTTCTAGGAGAGCGATCGCAGGTAAAACTGTAAAATTCCTATCAAACTATTTACATATATGATCATTCACAAAGACCACATTGATACTTGCCTGTATTCCTGCATACAACGAAGAATCACACATTGAAAATTTAGTACAGTCTGCAAAGTACCATGTTGACTCTGTTTTAGTATGCGATGATGGCTCTACGGATGATACTGCAAAATTGGCAATAAAGGCAGGAGCTACAGTAATCTCTCACAAAACAAACAAAGGGTATGGTGCAGCAATTATCTCATTATTTGAGTATGCAAGAAGCAACAATGCCGAAATCATGATTACTTTTGATGGGGATGGGCAGCATAATCCTGATCAGATTCCGTTACTAATTGATACATTGACTCAGCATAATGTAGATGTGGTAATTGGCTCTAGATTCCTAAACCAAAATACTGAAGCTCCTGGGTATAGAAAAAGAGGAATCAAAATTATCACATCAGCTGCAAACTATGGTACAGATCTCAAAGTATCTGACTCCCAATCAGGATTTAGGGCATACTCCAAGAATGCAATTGATGCAATTAATCCAACAGAGAAAGGAATGTCAGTATCGACTGAGATTTTGCTAAAGATATCAAACAAGGGACTCTCCTTAGCTGAGGTTCCGATTACAGTCTCTTATGGGGGTGATACATCAGAACACAATCCAGTTTCACATGGAATCTCAGTTTTTGCAAATACGATAAAATATGTATCAATAAAACATCCACTGAAATTTTATGGAATTCCTGGGATTGCACTAATAATTGCAGGAATTATTTTGGGCGGCATATTTTTGGATGCATATATAAACAAACAAACTATATTTTACGGATCATTGCTAGGATCAGTTGTAATGTTTCTGTTAGGCGCAATACTTTTCGTTACCTCGATAATTTTGTTTTCTATGGCAAATCTTATTCGAGACCGGTACTAGAAACTGTACAATTCCTCTTTCAATGATTTTTTTGCAGAAAATCTCAACTCACTTTTAGCCCATGAAACATCTGCAAAACTGTTTTTTATATCATCTTTTTTCATACCTTCATGTTTTATCTCTGACTTTTTTCCAAATACATCAAACATGATCCCAGCCAGTTCATTGATTGATGTTGACTTTCCGCTTGCAATGTTGTATGTTC
>Ga0224503_10000337_pt1 | contig 14006 bp, 21 predicted proteins | sample SF_Oct11_sed_USG_2_FD_169106 | JGI IMG/M metagenome (GOLD analysis project Ga0224503, IMG submission 169106) | Sediment microbial communities from San Francisco Bay, California, United States - SF_Oct11_sed_USGS_21 | ecosystem: Environmental > Aquatic > Marine > Sediment | place: USA...
AGAAGGTTTGTAATCAACTTTAGGGGCGATACGATCGACTACCTGCTTGGCAAACTTGTGGGCAAACAAGATATCAGCCCCCTCTTTGAAGACGTGCTCTCCATCGAACAGAGCATACATATCCTCTATAAGGGTGTCGATTGTTTTCTTGGTCATCTCAGAATGCCGGTTTGTCGTGGTCTGCGTCGTTGCCCGAAACTTTGTCTATAACTCGGGCGATACCCGGATCATCAGCATCCATACCACCACCGTCGTATTCTACGAGGTCGAGGATTACGATCTTCTCCAGTCGGTGAGCCTTACTGCCATCATCCAGAGGGAATACCGAAGACTCTACCCTAGCGATAGTACCGTTGCCGATCAATCCTTCGAACTCCTCTCCGTTATCCCATTCGACTACGGGAGGAAGGAACTCTACGATCTGTTTACCGAAGTCCTTCGATACTGGACGAGACCAGACTACCATAACACCGTCTTCGTCATCTCGAATCTTGATGCGGAAGTTCAGATCCTTGAACCTCTTGAGCTCTTCCCCCTCTAGAATCTGGGAGATTTTCCAACGCTGTTGTCCACGGAAATCGTCTGCATCCCGGATGTTCTGCGCCCACTTAACTTTACCTGTGAAACTTTCTTTGGTCATTCTTGTTTTCCTTTTCTGATCCTATACTATAATCATACCATGTTTTTTAACTGCTGTCAAGAGTTAATTTAGATCCAATCATCTCCTCCGCTGAGTTTGTATACCTCTGCCTCCAGTCTTACTATTTCTTGTGTAGCCCACTTCATCTCGTACTTCAATCTAGCAACGTCTGCTTCCAATTTATCTTTCTGGTGTTGTGTAAATACGAAAACTTTATCTAGTGTAGGCATCCTAGTGTGTTTCCTTCCATGTTAAGCCGATAGTTTCTTCACCTTCGTCGTTGTGGTAGCTGCCGTCCATAGGACACCTCAGATCGAAAATCTCTGTGGTATCCCTCAGAGCTTGGCAAACCACCTCTGCTACCTCTCTTGCTTTTTCTCTTCCTCCTTCTACTTCAAACTGGAATTCGTCGTGAACCCAGCCAACCAGCCTAGCTTTTAGCCCGAGCTCTTTAAACTTCCTCAGAGAGATCAACAACGCTTCACTCATTACAATCTTCTCTAGATTCTGCAGTAGCCCGGACATAATATTGTATCCTCCGAGCATCACTATCCTCCCGTCGATCCCGATGAAGTACCCTTGTTTCTCTATGTTAGTGAAGGTCTTATACTTTAGATCCCTCAGCTTAGGGAACCTATCCAAGAACCTCTCGTTGAACCTCTTTGCAGCAGCTACAGGGACGTCCATGATATCTGCAAGGCGGGTAGGGGTAGCTCCCATAATCCAAGCGTAGTACCACGTCTTCGCAAGCTTCCTCGGGATCCCCAAGATTGCGGCGTTGAACTCGTGGATATCCTTGTCAGCAGCTAGGAACTCGGTGAACTCGGCATCTCCTAGATAGTGGGCTAACCCCCTCGCTTGAATTCCTTTGGCGTCTATCCCTACAAGCAGGTTACCTTTCTTGACCCCCCACAGATGCCGGAGCTCGCTGGTTATGTTCCCCGTATTAGGGTTAGTGTGGTTATTCCGGTGAGTCCAAGTCCCTAGTGCCTGCTGTCCGTGGATCCTACCTGTAGTAGGGCTGTAGGCTTTGAACCACTCCTCTAAGGTAGACAGTCTAGATTTGATGAGAAGATACTCACGGAGATTGTGTGCGCTTTCTGGGGCTGATTCAGGTAGAGTGTCGAGATTCTCCTCAGAGACACACCAGCCGTACTTCTTGAACCGGGCTGTCCTTTCCTCTGTCTTGTCTCCGAGACGTCCTGCAAGATACTTCTTGTGCCCTTCGGTTTTCTCTGTGGGCTTCCAACCGAAGCCCCACATCCTCTCGACTATCTGCTGGACACTGCCGGGGTTAAAGCTTACCGTCTTGTAGAGATCAACAGGAACTCCTGCGTCTAGGTCTGTGATTTTGTAACCGGCTTTGAGTAGAGGTTTGATGTTCACCAGAGAGATCGTCCCACTCTTGGTTAGCCTCGGCGTGATCGTTTTTTCGAATACCTGTTGATCGGGAAACCCCTCCTTGAAAGACTGGAGAAGTTCCTCTGCAGAAGCCTGTAAATTTTTCTGCAAATTTTTTGCCTCGGTATAATGGAAGACGAACCCGTGCTCCTGCATATCTCTGCAAGCTATATCTATGTCTAGCTCTCTCCGAAATGCTTCGGCGTAGTTGGGGTTCGTCAGGTACTTCAGAAATTTCTTGTAGACCTTCAGGTTAATACCTACATCCTCTTTACACCGGGTGACGTACAGCGGTAGTAGTTCTTCGTTGTCGTAGTCCTCCACGACCACCTTTGGATGCCCTAGACGTTCACCCCAAGCCTCTAGAGAGTGTCCTCCGGGGATACTGAACGACAGCATCTTACTGAATACTAGGGTGTCGTAGACATCTCGGTCATCGAACTTGAAACCCGGAACAAGTCTCCTGGACTGAGGGAGGTCGAACCGTAGGAAGTAGTGTCCGATGACCTTTTTGACATCCCTAAAATAGGTGGTAAGAGGAGTAGGATTAAGATCAGGCCGAATAAATACAGAAGTGTGTCCCGTAGCCACATCAGTACACACCACCACCCAGAGTTTGTCGGGGTTCTCTATCCTGTTGGTTTCTATATCGCATACGATTATCATCCATTAAGCCTCTAAATACAAATTTATATAGTCTCCCTCTACATCAAAAGGTCCGCACTCACCTTGGTAATCTGTTACTTGAACCCCTTCTGCTTCAAATACAGACCCACTTGCACCGTGAGTACCGAAGACAGCTAGATCTCCGTATCCTTTCTCTTGTAACTTTTGGAGTTCAATTATAAGCTTATTTAACTTCATCTTCACACCTCTCTACAAGTGTTTTCCGGGATTGAACTATAGCTATCCCAGTTTCGGTATCCAATTGCAATAATACGTGTCCGAAAGTGACAACTTGGTACAGACCTGCAAATCCGGGAAGTGTATAGTAGTCCCCTACTTCTAATTCACGAAACTCAGTCATCTAATTTTACCTCGTCATCCATAGAAATCCCCCAGTTAAGAGCACCACGGAATTCCCCAGTATAGGTATCCAGTATATAAGGGATGTAATCGTGGTGGATTAACTGGAATGTTCTGTCGATCATCTGTGCCTTTTTAGGCAGATAGAAGACATCCCCAAAAGATAATTCATTCAGTTTCATCAGGCTGCTTCCTTCTCTTGTATTGTGGGGGGTAGGTGTTCGTCGGCTTCGTCTAACTCAACAAGACTCCAAGTTTCTTCGTTGAAGAGTAGAGACCCAGCTGGTCCAGTCTTAGCTCCGAACCTGTTCTTTCTAACCGAGAGCTTGGTAGTATTCCTGACTTGGCGGTTCGGGTGTTCCAAGTCCCGCTCTAAGTGTACGTGCAACTGAGCAATCTTGCTGATGTTCCTCGACCCTCTAGTTTTCTTGTCGTCGTTGACGTGGGACACCATGATCAGGGCAAAATCTAACTCTTGTACCATCATGGCAAGCCGAGTACTGATGTAGTCCAAGGTTTTCCTTTCGTCGCCGTTGTCCAGACCAGTAACAATCATGGTGATGTGGTCTAAGAAGATGTACTTGCAACCGCACGAGGCTACTAGAAAACGTACAGCACCAAGGATAACGTCAGGATCGTCACTGCCATAGTGGGAATAAATATGAACGCGGTCATTTTTCTTTGTTACCTTTTTGTAGTGGGCCAAAATTTCTTGCTTACTAACCTGAGAGTCTGGGAGATGACACGGCTCACCAACAGACAGAGTAGCAAAGCCTTTAATAGTTTGTTCCTTTGATTCCTCAAGATGTATAATACCAACATTAACGCCGTCTGGCTCCTTTGTTAGCACTTGGTACTCGATCGCTCGGATAATTTCAGTCTTACCAATACCCTCCAAGGCAGTTAGAAGAACAATCTCACCTGTACGTATCCCGTAGGTCATACTTTGAAGAGTTTTAAACGGATACTCAAGAGAAGGTTTGGCCACATCCTGTAACAGTATCTCCTCTACATCGCTGTAGCTGCTGATAATACCGTCGGGGAGATACCGCTTGGCGTTCCACCAAAGCTTGGTAAACAGCTTCCTATCATCATTAACGAGGTAGTCGTTGGCATCCTTGTACGTACTAAGGTTAACCAAGAACACCTTGTTGAAGTCGAAGAGGGAAGCTACTTTCTTGGCTGCATCTTGTCCCACAGTGTCGTTGTCGAAACACAAGACAACCTTGTCGAATGAATCGAGGTACTTGAACTCGGCAGCACAATCAGCTTTAGCTCCTTGTCCGGAACGTACACTGACCACAGGGTAATCCCCGAGCATCTCGTACGCTGACAGGGCATCTAATTCTCCTTCTGTTATGGTGATAGCCTTAGCAGAGCCGGGATCAAAGAGTTCCTTACCGAATAGGTGAACCTCTGACATCTCTCCTTTAGCGTAAAACTCTTTCTTGTCCAGCTTCCGTATTTTCTTCCCTTTGTCAGCATAGGGGAAAGAGATGGAGGTTGGTACTTGGGCTTCGCCTATACACTTGGTTAAGACGTTGAACTTCTCCATAGTGTGCTTACTGACACCCCTCCAAGGGACGTGCTGATACGCTATATTCTTCTCCTCGATCTTCTCAGGTGCGGTGTATGTACCGCAAGAAAAGCAGTAGCTAGAACTGTCACCGTACTCTTTGTAGGCATCACTGCTGTTGCACCCTTCATGAGGACAGGCTGAATGGCTCATATCAATCTTCCTCTTCTTCACGGAAATCTGCAACAGTAGAGTTGATCAGCTCCCTACATCGTAAGCATCGCATCTCGTCTCCGTTAATAGGCACAGCTACAGGGTTCCAGTAGTCAGCTTCCTCTGCTTCTATACTGAGAGTCTCTGGCATTTCATCGTTGTGGTTACACAAGATACACCGGGGCATCTTTGACTCCTCTTAAATTCATTCTGAAATAAATTGGTTTATATATGGGACTCGATAGTATAATTATACCACTGATTTTACATGCTGTCAAGAGGTAATTGGATTATTTCTCCTTTTTTCGGGGGGAGTAGTTTATCAACACTCGCTGGAAACCAAGGCACCACCAACTTCAATCGCTTTGAACACTCAGCGAATCTGAGAAGAGTAGAGAAGCTGTAACTTCTGTTGATGCTCTGCTGTATAGTAGGTTTCCGATAGTCTGGGGTAAACGAATAGGTGTTAGCTGAACACCACCCTTGATCATTTTCCTCGTTGAACTTATTGAAGTAGATCACGGGCTGGTCCGAAGGAATCAGCAAAACCCTAGAGCGAGCATCTACATTCCTAGCGATCCAGTTCATCAGCATGTCATCAATAATACCCGCTTCCCCGTTTACGTGGTAGTTCTTCAGTAGAGGCTTTAGAAAATTTTCGCAGAATATTTTGGTGTCGGATGTCCTACTATCTTTAGGAGGTTCAAACCCAGCAAGAGTTCCGTTGTGCATAACTAGGATACGACGAGATCCTTTCCGGAAGACTTCAAAAGGGTGGCAGTTCTCCTTGTTGATATCCCCGCGTGTCCTCCAACGAAGATGGATAAAGCGTTCTTCTTCTTCATTCTGCTCCAACCATTTCATAATTTTATCGGGGTCATTCTTTAGGCGGACTTCTCTGCGGACCTCCAGTTTGTCGTCTCTCTTGAGCACGCTCCCCCATCCATGAGGATTGTTCAGAATGCTGTGGAGCATCTTATCGTGAGGGACTTCGGCATGGGGTTTGAGGTGAAATATTTGACACATATTCTAGAAACTCCTTCTGATTGCGTTAGCGTAGGTATCTACAGTTTGTCCTTCGAGGCCCGGTGCAGTGTTAACTTCTAGCACATAAGCCTCTTGTTCATGCTCGTTCCAGACAACATCAACCGCTGCGAAATCTAGTCCACACAACCCTACAGCTAGTACAGCTTGGGTAACCACCTTTTCCGGAGGCTCCACGTCATTTCTTACGTAGATAAATCCGTTATCGTGGTTGCGTATCTGCCAGTTTACATTATCTCGATCTTGATCTTCCGCCAAAGCTTTGCGCTGAATATCGACAGCTTCGTCAGCAACTACGTGAACACGGTATTCGTCTTTCTTTTTGATGTACCTTGAGTACAACGGCGCGTCGTCTACCAGACTTTTAACTGGCGTATCTGGAGACATCACCACGATACCTTTCCCCGAATGTCCGTTCAAGATAGTTCTAGCGAGGATTGTTTTCCCTTCTCGAAGTTGAGTGAATACTTCCTGAAAATCCGTAAAGAATTCAGGGGTGTTAACAGGTTGCTCCTTCATCTCCTTAAAAAAGGATAGCTTATCGCAAGCGAGCTTCACTCTTTCGGGGGCATTCAGGATACGGCAACAGGCAACCTCGTCGGGAACAGAAGAGGCACCCCAGTTAACGACGGTCTTTCTGTAGTTCCCTTTAAATTTTGAATTCTCGTGTTTGATTTTCTTGATGTTCAGCGCATCCGCTAAAGCGTTAGCACTCTTAGAGCCTTGTTTGTATGAATACAGCAGCATCTTACCAAATCCTCTGTCTAGCTATAATGTCGTCTCGGATTACATAGTCATCTATTTTTGGTCGTCGAACACCTTTTGGAAGACCTTTGTTTTCCTCTCTTTTTACTGCAGCTTTATGTAATGCAATCTCCCAATCAAGGAGGGCAACTAAACTCTCGCGCATCGAGTCCTGCCAGAAAGGAATTTGCATAAGTGTTTTAGCAAACTTTTCGTCAAACAGCCCAAGCAAGTATTCCTCGGGAGACTCTAAAGCTTTCTGGATTTCTTCAAAAGAGGTATACCTCCGGCTATTGTAGACTAACGAATGGCAAGCTCTTGCCCAGTTTGTCAGGAGTTCTAGGTTAGGCTCCCCTCGCATACTACGAAACTCAAGAGAACCTCTTTGTATAAGAGAATACACATTCAAAGAAGAATACCTGTACGACTTTGGATCTCCTCCTCTTCCAAACAAGATCTTAGCGCTTCTTTCGAAATACCCCTCAGCTTCTCTAACACCTAAACAGTACAGATTTGTAGCTCTTTGTTCTCCACTGTGGACTAGCAACAGATTCTCTACTGTTATATAGCAGGCAATAGCTACGGTTACCTGCCTAAGTGTAAGTTTCTGGCAGTTCACGTGTACGTGGAAAGAGGTTCTATCACTATTCACATCCATGTGTGGTGTCACAACCTGTTCCAGCAAACCTTTCATAGAATTTTCCAAAAAGAATTTGCCGGGGAGTTTGTCTACGTACACACTGTTACATGTTAAAAACTCAAAAGGCCACGCCCCTCTTAAACTGTGGTCTCTTGTAGACTTCCAAGGCGGTCTTAACTCGAACTCTTTTTTTATTTCGGAGTATTCTGCTTCTAGTTCAAGACCTAGATCCCCTTTGTAAGGTCTAAGACCAAAACACTCCAGAATCTCTGTGTCAAAGATCGGGGACTCTAGCATTCGCAAACCTCCTCCAGTTTATTCTGCTTTATAATATCTTTGAATACCTGACTCGCAGAAAAGTTGTTGGATATCTTAAACGTATTGGTTCCCGGCAATCGCCAACCAGCGGTATTGCTTTTATAATGCAGGCTTTCTAAACCGTCTTCGTCACGAGATACGGCGAACACTCGACTGAAAGCTATAGCTAGTCGTCCATCCTTCTCTTTCAAATACTCCTCTACCTCTTCAAAGTTAGGATATTCTCCTGAAAGCATTTGACCTATAGGCGGGACATTAAGCGCAAAATTAACAATTTCATTGGGGTTTGCTGCAGGCACAAGAGTTGCTTCGATGTTGTTTTCGGTCAACCCGAACTTGAATTGTCTGCGGGGAGTCCTCACTAAATAGAACAGCGACTTAGGGGTGTAGTTACAAAACCCTAGTGGAAGTTCTAAGGTGTAGTCTAGGTCGTTTGCGTTGATATTTTCTACGGCATCTCCATTTTGAAGAGAATACGAAATAACATTTTCGTAGTCCGATCGACACCACACAAACATATTCTGTTTCTTGTTGAATAGAACACACCCGTCTAGTGCTTGGCGTACATCTTCCGGTGATTTGAACTCTCGTTTCATTCCTTCGGCTCCTCTATTCCGAGACTAGCTAAAGCCTCTTTGATCTCTTCTGGATTCTTTGAAGAGAACTTGTTAATGTCGATCTCTTCGTAGTACATCCTCCCTGCTACCCAATCGTTGAATGCCCAAGTAGCCGTTTCGAAGACCCACCGCTTCAGGTTTTCCGATCGGAGCCAAGCACTGCTTAGAACTCGGTACTCCATACCGTACGACTTAGGGCGGAAAGAACCTACCTGTCCATAAACAAGCCTTCGCTCTTCGTCGTGGTCGAACAACAGACTACCCAAGTAGAGGCTGCAGTCTAGCTGTTTTGTTAGTGAGAAGTCAGAAGTGATGCTCTTCGGGCTCTCTGGATTCGCCTTCCTATCATCATTTAGATCGAAGCCGAAGTGTACGTGTCCTCCTGATGTACGTACCGGGGCGTCCTCTTGCTCGTAGGTTGGGGCCTTTCGTTCTTCGGCGTAGGCGCACCAGTCGTACTCGCATCCGAGGATTTTATTCTCCGGTGGTATAGTGTCGAAGTATTCATCAGAGAACTTCACAGTAGGCTGAGGTACTAGAGTTAAGCCTAAGTTGAACTTATCCAACCTAAGCTGGATGGCCTCTTGAACTACCCCCAGATTATACAACCAGTCTTTCACACTAGAGCAGGGGTCTATGTTAAACTCGGCAGCACACCCGTCCACCTGAATGGCTCCTTTGGCAACAGGCACCGGCTGATGTTTACTTCCTTCAAGGTAGCTGTGAGCAGAGAGGAAATCATTCCCTTGTTTAATGAACAGCTCAGGATCAGCTCCGAGAGTTAGGGCTTGATGTTGTTGTTGCATTCACTAAAGTCCTTCTTCTCTGAGGTATTCTTTTACCAAGTCGGTCTGTTGACAAAGTTCGCAATAACCTTCGTCGTTGTGTATCATGTCGATCCTTTCGTTAAGTTTGAATTGACTGCCACACATATAACAGTCGTCTTTACATCCGTACATTCTGTGATCCCACGTAACTCTACAAGGGAAACTTAAATCCTCTTCTTTCTTGTCGTCGTTGCTGTAGTTTGTCTCCTTTATATTTCCGTCGGTAGTCCGAATAGTATAAGAACGGGATATCTGACCTACCCTCTTAGAGCTCATATCAAACTGAAGCCAATCGTTAGCACACATCTTCACAATTCGATCGGGCTTAAGATTATGACGACGAATTACAAACTCCAACATCCCACTCTCAGAGGCCCACATTAGAGTGCTGTCGTTGTAGAACGTAGTCAAGTATATTGGCTTGTAAGCATTCCTGTAGAAATTCAGGGTGTTCGTCTTCAGATTCATCCAAGTTAAAGCTGCTGTTTCGTTCTCCTTAAATTTAGTTACAGTTTTATGAAGCCCGACATCAGCTATTCTTTGGAATATGTTATAGCTGTCGATCTTCTTGTTGGTAGAGAACGACGGCACTCCCCCGTTGTGGCACCCTACAATGTGCGCCGTAGGTCCCTCTAAGAACCACGGGTGGGTATCTTTCAAGTTCCGTATTTCAGGGGTTCCACTACGGGTGTGTCCCATAGCACACAGAAGTCCCTTACGACGGAGCATCTCTCGCACGTTGCCCTGCATAAGATATTCCCCAGCACTCTTGTCATTCTTGATGATAAAGTACTGGTTATCTACCGAATCAGGAATATAAAAGGCCACCCCTGTCGAAGATTTTCCTCGCAAGCTGGATACCAGACACAAGTCAGCAAGTATTTCGCGTTCCGTCTGATTCCAAGCCTTAGATACAAGTCCAAATAGCCCACACATAATCTATACTCCTTTGTAATCTTTCCAAGACATTTATAATACCTCTTTTTCAAGTCTGTTGGCCTCTTTCACTAGATCCTCAATACAAACCGTTTCCTGCGTCGGGAATGTGTATCTCTGAGTCTTCTTTTCCCCCCATATATCCCAACATTGGGGGCGATCCCTCTCCCCTCTCCCAACATCAAAAAAGCAGTCGTCTGTCACAAAACGAGGATCTTTTCTTACAACTCGGGAGAGAGAGGCTTCGTTAAATATACTGTGATTTGTGTTCACCTGCTTATACCACTCAAAACCTTCCACCTTGTTGTATTTCAAGAACAAAGCAAACGCAACTTCGTCAGAGTAACCAAGCCCTCTGATAAAGTTGAACATGCGAATGGGGTCGGAGAACTCCCCGTAGTATCTGATCGCGGTTAACATATTCCGAAAGAGTTCGTTGTTGAGTTTCTTTCCCCTTCTATACCAGATTCCAAAAGGGAACCACATTCGCTTCCACTTAACTGCCAAGACATGGACATTGTATAGGCTAAGTATGTGGCTGTACGGAGATCTTTTAGGATCTAGAACAAACCGCTGGTAAGCTTTCGTATTACACAGAACTTCCTCTGATACTATGGTAGGCCCGTGGTAGAAGTTTGTGCTCCGCCTGTTTTTGTAAAGATCTATCGTGGCTGAACACACATAGGACGTCGCACGTCCTCCTAGTGCCCCATAAGCGCATACAGCAGAGCCGGGACTCAAGGCTTCGAGAACCTTCTTAGTAGTAGCACTGTTAGGTCTAAGATCTTTTAGGTTGATCAAAATAGTTCTCCTTTCTAGTATTTCTCAGCTTCTTCTCTTGTAAGAAAGAAGTGAATGCCGTTGGTACATTTGACAAGAGGATTATCATCGTAATCATCTGGGAGAGTTTCTTTCCCCACGCAATAGGAGGTACAGCGGTCGTACATCGCGTAGTAAAATTTATTCAGATCTGTTACTAAATGGCTACTATTTGAAGCATCATATGCTTCAAGTGTGAGAGCTTTAGCTGCCCTACACTTTCGGCCAACAACAGAAGCCGTCCTAGCAGTTCCGTCGGGTATCAGGAGCTTTAGGATAAAACCACCTTTAACTTTCTTCCAAACCTCAAGAGAGCCCGTTTGGGGTATCTGGAATAGGGGTAACTCTGTCCATTGATCTATTTTAACCCCATATAGATCAGCATTACGTAGATCAGCACCACGTAGATCAGCACCACGTAGACTAGCACCATGTAGATCAGCACTATGTAGATTAGCACCACGTAGATCAACACTACGTAGACTAGCACCATGTAGATCAGCACTATGTAGATTAGCACCACGTAGATCAACACTACGTAGATCAGCACCACGTAGATCAGCACCCGGCTCTATTTTGTATTTCCTTCGTTTTGTCATAGTTGTAGACCCTCCATCTTTATTAAAATAACACCCCTATTGGGAGTCCTGAGTAGTACACTACAGAATATCCAATAGTAGACCCAGTTAACCAAACAAAGATCCAGTATCCCGTAGTCCGAAGGTATTTCTTCACTACGCCGCGCACTTAACCACGTCCAGGATCTTGTACTTCGGCAGCGGTGGCCTGCCCTTGCGACCTCGCTTCCTATCATCATTCTCGCCTTGCCCATCAGCATTCATCATACGTAGGTGGTGTTCAAGCTGCTTCAACGAACGCTTGAAGGTGGTGAGATGAAACGGGGTATCCCCCATAGTTACACGCAATTCGAATTTCAACATGGTATTTCTCCTGAGTTAGGGTTGGTTAAGGGGGCTACATTCTACTTAAGTAGGCTAGATACACCAACAATCACTACAAAAAGAAACAATACAAATAGAACAATACCTACCATATTCAGTATTGCTATATCGTACTGAGTTTCGGTGTAAATTTTGGTGATCTCAACTAAGGCGTCGGCGAATTTATCCATAGTATTCTCCTTAGAATTCAAACAGATACAGCGGTTTGTTAAAGTGAAGAGCAGCTTCCTCTCATGCTCAGGATACTACGCTGTACTAAGCAGTCTTACCCTTCCACCACTGACCATGAGGTGCAACGATGAAAGAGTTCGAATTCTTCGGAAGCTTACTCCCGATCTGCACAGGGACATCGCCTTTGTGGTGAACATCGAAGTGCGGGCGTCCTTGATGATCAAACCGCAGCTTGACCTCAGCTTCCGCGTCTACCTGTCGAATGACACTAGTACTAGTATTCATAGCAATCTCCTTTTTTGCTAGCTAGGGTACTAGAAGCCCCTCGCTGATATCAATTGGCAACATAGGGGGGTAATGATTGAAAATCAGCGAGGGGTAACTAGTGCTCTACGCAGCGGCAGGCACCAGCTCATTCGCAGCAGCTTCCCGAAGGTTCTGCTGGTGGACATTGGCGATAGCAGACGCAATGATCTCTTGAACGGCGGGCGATACCGAGCTTTCGACCTTCTCATTCTCGCCAGAAGCACGAGTAGCCAGCGATTTCAACGCTTTCTCGACGTCGTCGTTGGCAAACTTGCGGATTTCGTCGGCGATATCGCGTTCGAAGAACCGCTTGTATTCGACACCATCAGGGTTCAGCAGCTTCTCTTCACACAGAGTAGCCACGGCCTGACGGATACGGGCTTGTTCTTCTTTCGCTTCTGCATTTGCCGATGCTTTCACAGCCTTGAACCGCTTGTCCTTCTCGGACCAGATGATCCACTTGCCGTTGACCAACGGATCTTCCTGAATGCGCTTCAGGTACAGACGGAAGGCAGTCTGCAGAGCCTCAGGCAAGGTGACATAGAAGCGAGTAATGTGGCAGTCGTTACCACACGAAACGAAGTGGTGGATGCTCGACACGGCAATAGTGTGATCGAACGCCAACACCTTGTTACGGCGACTGATCTGGTCAGTGATCGCCCGCTTCATCTTGTTCAACGGAATGAAGGCGTAGAAAGGCAGGGGGGTTTTAGCTTTCTTGGTCATGATTGTATCTCCATCATAGGGACACGACGACAGACCAACTCTGCCGTCTACGATATCGAAACAACTTGACGGTGTATACCACCCCGGACCCGACAGAATAATTATATCATGGATCGGAGTAGATGTCAAGAGATTTCGACATTGTGGACGGCAGAAGCCAGCTCAAACATATCTGCCATTCAGCAGACCAGTTGATATAGAGATGCAGTTGGCGGAACCCTAAGGCTCACACACCCATACTGCTACCCTGTTACTAGTCCGGAATGTTGCCAAACCAAACGTAGCTCGAGCTTGTGTATGCTAGGTTTACGGGCGCGTTTCCACTCCACTCCTAGCCGGGCAAAACCCTAATATTGTGCGTTATTCCAAGCGGATTGCAAGGTCACGCGTTATACCAACGTCGATCGGAAGTCGGCACAATTCTAGTAAAGCTTGTACTTCGCGGCGAAATCCTGCATTTGACACCGTTTGACGGCAATCAGATTGCGTAGGATGGCAGCCTTGTTAGTACGGCCTGAGGCCACAACTTTGATTAACTGGTACTCCAATTTAGACAGATTTGTCCGCATGGAAATGAATTGTGTTGCCTTGCACGGTTTGCGAATGGTCATCCTGCCATGATAATCCATGGACAATCCTGAACTACGCACACCTGTCTTGTGCCGGGCAACCCGATAAGTCTTGCTCATTGGGCTAACTCCCTTGGTCAAAAACCATGATCCAAATGTAGCGATCCCGGCCGAGAATGCAATAGGGAGATAATCCTAGAGTTAAGTGATTGAAATCAAAGGGAATCTTTTTTATTTTTCTTTTGGTTTGGGGTCGTTTGTTCTGGTGTTTGTGCACGAATCAGGCAAGTAGTTGAAAAGCAACAGAGAAATCAGCACCTTGTTTGCTGTTTTGGGGAGCATTTTGTAGTCGCTCGTCTGTTCACGGTGTGTTCTTTTCCCTCCCTTGTGGGTATGATGAACGCGCCCGCGCGAAGGGGAAGTATTCGTGAAGTACAGTTGAAGTATTCCCCGAGTATTCAAACGATCAGGATAAGAATAGACAGGGTGATTAGAGTACAGTATTCATCCGTGTACTGATATTCTGTATAC
>Ga0224503_10000342_pt1 | contig 13896 bp, 13 predicted proteins | sample SF_Oct11_sed_USG_2_FD_169106 | JGI IMG/M metagenome (GOLD analysis project Ga0224503, IMG submission 169106) | Sediment microbial communities from San Francisco Bay, California, United States - SF_Oct11_sed_USGS_21 | ecosystem: Environmental > Aquatic > Marine > Sediment | place: USA...
ACTCCGAAAGTTTATATTACTCCCTTAATTTAAACTTCGCTGGATTCTGTGCTGCTACAATATCTTGACGCTTGGCAAGGCAGGGACACCGGAGGACAGCAAAACGCTCCTCACACCTTCCTCTCCTTCCCCTGGAGCAGGTTACGTATGTTGCTCCGATGTCGAATTGTAACACAAAGGGCAAAAACTGAGCTAAGGCCGACGTAGAGAGAATGGTAGCCAGTGGCCGCCGCCCAAACTGGTAGGGTCAGAAGGGCTGTAAGAGAACCAAGGGAGACGTACCGCCAAAGCAAGGTCACAACCAGAAATATCACAAGGGCAGCCAAAGCTGCTTTGGGCATGAGGACGAGCGCAATGCCAAATGCTGTGGCGACGCCCTTTCCGCCGCGGAAGCGAAGAAAAAGCGAGGCAAGGTGGCCTAAAAAAGCGGCCAAGGCCACGAGGGCAACTATGAGAGAGGTTCTCTTCGCTTCACCAGACCACAGACTTAACGCCACTGCAACTGGCAGCGCTCCCTTGGCCATGTCGATGATGAGAACCAATAGGCCCCATTTTAAGCCAAGGCTGCGGGCAACGTTGGTGGCGCCGATGTTGTGGCTCCCAACAGTACGTACATCAATATCAGCCACCCAGCGACCGATCAAGTAGCCGCTGGGCAGTGATCCTAACAGATACGCAGCCAAGACAAAGAGAATAATGCTGAACCACTGCATGCGCTTTTCCCTCAAGGTTCTATGCCATCACAACTTACCGGCAGGCTCCTCCACAAGGCAAGTGATTTTTTGGTGAGATCCATCTTTTCCCGATGCACCCTAGCCCGGAGAATTCCTGTTTTTTCTTGCCCTGGTTAGGCATAGTGGTATATCGTGCCTACTGTGAATCAGGGGATACCTGCTAGCCCGGATTATTCATGAATCGGCTGCTCCGACCGTGGATATGACCGTCCTTCCTGGCGTCCTCGGGCCTTGAACCCTGCGACGTAGTGTTCAAGTACGCCTCGGATTCAAGCCCCTGCGGTTGCCAGGTGGAACGGCCATCTTCACGGTCTCACGACACAGATTCATGAATAATCCGGGCCAGACAGTAATTGCCGATTGGAAACTACAGGGTCGTGAGGGCAGCCTTATCAATACATGAGTTGACGATATGAAAATTTGCGTTATTGATGGCATGGGCGGTGGCATTGGGAACGCCCTCATCAAGAAGATCAAAGCAGCCTTTCAAGAACAGGTGGAAATTATCGCCTTGGGAACCAATGCCATTGCTACGGCGCAAATGATGAAAGCCGGAGCGAATAGAGGTGCCAGTGGTGAGAATGCGATTACTGTGACTGTTCCCAAAGTGGATGTCATCATAGGTTCCATATCAATAGTTCTCGCCAATGCAATGATGGGCGAACTGACCCCTGGTATGGCAGCAGCCGTGGCAAGCAGCCCCGCGCCCAAGATCCTTTTGCCGCTCACCCAGGAAGACGTGGAAGTGATAGGGTTCTCTGCTGAGCCGTTGCCTCACCTTGTGGATCACCTCGTGGAAAATAGGCTGCGCCCGATGGTTGAAGCCTCCCTTCGAGAGTAAAGTGCCATTTTAACCCACACTGCACGCCGGATTACGGTGTTGTTTCACGTGGAACATTCCATGCAAACCAAGAGTTCTCTCCCTTTGGGACAGATCAGCAAGAGTCTAACCACTCGGTGGCTGGGGAGGACCTTTCATTTCTACAACGAAGTGGATTCAACCAATGCGACTGCAATGGATTTGGCGCAACAGGATGCACCGGAAGGCACGGTTGTTCTAGCAGAACAACAGCTGCGTGGTCGTGGTCGAGAGGACCGCTCTTGGCATTCACCGGCTGGAGTAGGTATTTACTGTTCGATTGTCCTGCGACCGGAATTGTCGCCCTCCAAAACGATGCTTCTAACCCTGATGACGGCGGTGGCAATAGCAAGGGCTGTGGCTCTAGAAACTGATCTTTCACCTCGAATCAAATGGCCAAATGACATCCTCATCAATGATAAAAAGGTAGTGGGAATTCTGTTGGAAAGCAAGGTGGGGGCAACTGAGGTGGAGCATGCGATAATTGGTTTTGGTATTAACGTTAATCACACCCCGGCTGATCTTCCCCAAGAGCTGTTGTTGGCAGCAAGTTCTCTGTTCATTGAGCTCGGCGAGCCGGTGGACCGGAGTAAATTGATTACCAAGATCTTGGCGGAAGTTGAATATCTTTATGAAGGGCTTCAGCAGGGGGATTTCGCCATAATCCTTGAAGAGTGGCGCCATTTTTCGGCCACATTGGGCCGGCACGTCCGCATATTGCAGCAGGGGGAGTTAACAGAGGGTATTGCTGTCGATGTTACAGAAGAGGGAGCTCTGTTGGTCCGAGTGGAACAGGACTCTCTCATAACGGTTCACGCAGGAGATATTGAGCATCTGAGGATTGTAACTGATGATGCAGATAGGTGAGCGGCTGGGACAACTGATTGCCCTCGGTGGCCCAGAGGGTCAAACAGAAAGGTTCTCAAGGAAGGAGGTGGGGTGATTTGAATCCTGAAACCTACATACCACCGGCTTTTTCCACGTCTTCCTGTTTCTTCTTACAAGAGATACAATAAGTGGTAACCGGTCGAGCCTCCAGTCGTTCATTGCCAATTTCGTCACCACACCCCTCACAGATGCCGAATTCTCCGGAATCAATTCGCTCTAGGGCGCTTCTTATTTTGGAAAGGAGTTTGCGCTCACGATCACGGATCCGCAGCATGAAATTGCGCTCCGACTCCAGAGAGGCCCGGTCGGTGGGGTCCGGAAAGCTTTCGTTCGTGGTGGTCATCCCGGAGACAGTCTTTTCCGCTTCGGCTAGTATCTCCTGAAGCCGTTCTGTTAAGATTTCTCGGAAATAATTAAGTTTCTCCTTTTCCATCCTCTAACTCCCCTATGCCGCTAGTAGAAGAGAGCCTTTTTAGCACAGGACTCCACTTATGTAAAGGATAAAACACGCGCACCGTTCAAAAGCTTTGATCTCGATAGTGTCCGCTTCTACCACCGCTCTTCTCTATTAAACGTATGTTAGCAATAATCATACCTCGGTCATGCGACTTACACATGTCGTATATGGTCAATGCTGCTGTTGAAACCGCTACCAAGGCCTCCATCTCAACGCCAGTTCGATCGGTGGCATTTACCTCCGCCTGGATGATGATTTCTGAGGCGTCGTTGTCGGGGGTGAAGTCAATGGTGATGCTGGTCAACTTCAAGGGATGACAGAGAGGTATCAGTTCACTCGTTCGTTTCGCAGCCATGATACCGCTCAGTCGAGCCACACCTAGAACGTCACCCTTTTTTACATCACCCCCAACGACGAGTTGTAGAGTCTCCTGTTGCATGCGAATCCGTCCGCTGGCAACCGCCCGGCGGTCAGTAACGGGCTTTGGACCCACATCCACCATTCGTGCCTGACCAGATTCATCAAAATGTGTTAGCTCTGACATCGTAATCCCCTTATGTGGCGCATAGCACAAATGTTTGAACCCTATGCTCCATGCGTCCTTGTTCTGACTCCTTGTAGTTCCTTGTGCCTTGAGCCTTGAGCCACCTATGCTATGCGGTGTTCGATTTGATTTGAATATTCACATAGAGATCACCCGAGTCATGGTTGAGTTCGCCACCGTCTCCTTCGCGAGAGATTTTCAGGCGAGTGTTGTTTTGTATTCCGGGCGGAATATCTACCTGCAAATCCTTTTTGACCTCACGACGGCCCTGACCATTGCAAGAATCGCACGAGAGTGAGCGGAGACTCCCTTTGCCATTGCACTTGGGGCATTCGCCTGTTGCGGTAAATATTCCTGAAGTTGCAGTGTGCGTGCCACTTCCACCGCACCAAGAACAGGATTGCAATGTGGAGGATGGTCTGACACCATTTCCCTGACACTGGGGACAGGTTTCCATGATGTTAATCTGGATGCTTTTTCTGGCACCATTGGTGGCCTCTTCACGGGAAAGCTCAAGTTGAAAGCAGATGTCAGCTCCGCGTGATGGATGTCGTTGATATCCGGTTCCAGCAATACCAAGGAAGTCAAAAAATTCTGAGGAAAAGGTTCTCAGGACGTCCTCGGTTCGCTTAAAACCTCGATAACCGCGTTCTTTGAGCCCTGCATGACCCTTGTGGTCATAAAGGTGCCGCCGTTCTTGATCACTCAAAACATGGTAAGCCTCGGCCACCAGTTTGAACATTTCCTCTGCAATTGGATCTCGCGGGTTGCGGTCAGGGTGATACTTGAGAGCAAGTTTTCGAAATCGTTTCTTGATATCCTTGGAAGAGGCACCCTCCTTCAGACCAAGAATTCCATAGTAGTCTCGACTGCTTGTCATAGCAACACCGCCAGTGAAAGCAACGCTGTTCACTTGGAGTCAGAAAAAAAGATCCTTTTTGATACGGAGAAAATTAATGATACTGTTTTCTATAATTGAATACAATGGCAGAATCCAACAGCCCTGCGGGTGATCCGCACCTCGAAGGTGCGGGGAAATTTTATTCACCGCAGAGAAAACCTTGTCCTTGGCCAAGTCAGAGTTCGATGGCTTTGCCGGTGAAGATTGCGAGCTGTTTTGGAGTACTGGGAAAATAGAAATTCCAAATTCCAAACCTGTTTTGGTCATTTAGTATTGGAATTTGATATTTTACAATGCTTCACCACTCCATCACTCCAGCAGACTGCCACCGGATTCTGTATTCAACGCAGGGAGAAGGGAAGATTCGCTATGAAAGGTGAAAAGTTGAGGGAAAATATTCTGGGCTTCATGTATGCTGAACGGCTAAAGTCGGCTCTGATCATTGCCGGGCAACTGCTGGACGTTTTGCCCGATCTAAACGAGGGTGAACGTTCGGGTGGCTTGAAAATGTTCGGCTCTTTTGTCAGGGGAGTGGGCAATGAAATGAGACTCGCCGCTAATGTCATGGGGGGGTCGGACTGGGATGGTCTCAGCGGATATCTCAACCTGATGGAAGGTTATGCTCGGCTGGGACAATTGGAGGCCGCACGGCAAGAGTTGAGTCAGACCCTGAGCCGTGTAACTGCACTGGGTGCCAGTACCATGACCTCACTGAAGAGAGCCGGTCTTCTTTAAGTGATCGCAGGGGATAGCCGCGGCCACCCGGTTGCGCGAAGAAGAACTAAAGGTCAAGAAATCCGAAGTCCTAAACAAATTCGAATTTTCAAAATGGAGTCCGAAGGACAATTTCGGATTTGATTGGGGCGTGGTAATGGTGAACTGTAGCCGACGTGTCTATGGTTGGTTGTCTGGCACCCAAGGACAACCGACTATTGGTCCATGTCCCGTGAGGCTATGGCAAAAACCTCTAATACGTCCTTAACTCGGTAAAGATCACGCAAGAAATATGGTTGCCAGAAGTGCTCTCCCGGCGGGAAAAAAGCCAAGAAGGGGATACTGCGGCTTCCCATATTCTGCAGTAACCTTTTGGCGGGAGGGTTCTCCATGGTGAGATCCGCCTTCAGAAGCAAAGCATCGTGTTTTCGGAAAGTCTCTACTACAGTCCGGTTGTGGAGAGCGGTTTTTTCCACTAAGAGACAGTTGGGACACCAGTCTGCGGTGAAATCCACTACCACCCAACGGTTATCCCTGGCAGCTTCCAGCAGTTTCGTCTCCGTATAGGGCTCCCATTGCTGCGATTTCTCCGACACCAGCTCCACATTTCGCGCCACAGAGGGCACTATATCCAAACTGACCCATCCTCCAACAACCATGATGATCACTGCCGTCAACCGCACGATTAGGCGTCGGCGGGTGGAGTCGCTGAGGGTGGTCATCTTCCCCCAGATGTAGAAGCCTATGGCCAGGAAGAAACAGAAAAGGACCACTCCGACCGTCATGTGTTCCGGGAGGACAGTAAGTAAATAGATCACCGTGGCCAGAAGAGCAAAGCCCATAAGTCGTTCAAAATGGATGAGCCAGTTTCCAGGGCGGGGAAGCCACCGCAGTGTGTTGGGAAAAAGAGACATAACCACGTAAGGGGCAGCCATACCGAGACCAAGGCATGAAAATATGGTAAAAATCTGAACGGGAGGTTGGCGAAGTGTCCAGGCCATGGCTCCTCCAAGGAGGGGGCCGCTGCATGGCGTGGCCAAAAAGGTTGCCAATGTACCCTTATAGAATGATTCTAAGTAGCCATGCCGCTGGGCACTGGCTTCTGTTCTATTGGTGGCAAAGTGGGGTATGGGAAGCTGGAAAACGCCGAACAGACAAAGAGACATGGCAAAAACCAGCCCGATCATTGTTATGAGAAATGATTGCTTTTGGAACAGTTCTCCCCAGCCGTATCCCGCAAAGCTGGCCAGAGCTGCAAGCACGAGGAAAACCGCAAGTATTCCTGCCGCAAAGCTCAAACCCATGAAAGCCACACGACGTCCGCTCTCTTGAGACTGCTGGACAAAGCCCAGCACTTTAAGGCTGACAACGGGTAAGACACAAGGCATAAAATTAAGAATAAAGCCAGCCAGAAGGGCGAACAGGGCAGCCTTGACCATACTGCCTACCTCGAGGCTCGGTAGAACAGGCCGGGGATGCAATTCAGGGATCTCTCTGGGCTGGACAGGCAACTCCTTGATTGACGTGAGAGGAGTAGAGGCGGAAAAGGATGGTGCCAGGGTTGCTTTACTCTTAGCAACATGAGTGAGGCCAATATTTTTGCGCACCTGTAATGGAATAGTCCCTGCGGCCTCCGGGTTGCTGACAATGGTGAGAGTAGCGGCGAGGTCGGTTTTGTAAGGCATGCAGAGCCCTTCACGACAGAAAAGGGCGCGGAGAAGCAGTTGAACCTGGTGAGTTCCGGATGACAAATTGTCGGGTGTAGATAATCTCACATAGATAGAGGTCTTATTTTTATAGGCCCAGACCCATTCATCCGGGCCAAGGTCGGGTTCGAGAAATTTTTCCGCCGGGAGAAACCGGGCAGGGTCAGCCGTGACCGCTTCGGGAAGTGAGGTCACCTCAAGAATTGTAGGCAACCCGGGACCTGGGCCTTTTGGATTACCATAAATATGCCAGCCGCGTTCCAAGACAATATTCGCCACAACCCAGACCTCCTGGCCGGCGGCAATATTGGCAGGATATATCTTTACGTCAATCTTAACCGGCGGCTTGGAATTGAGCTGAATTTGATTCGTTGCCAGAGCAGGAGCAACCAGCCCTGGCATGAGGAAAGCCAGGCATAATATGAGGGTGAGTTTAAGGCGGCTCATAAGGCTCGATTCCGGGATAGGGGCACCTCCAACAATCCAGCAGATCATAAACAACAACGCAGCGGATGGCAAGCAGGCTCTTTCCTGCGAACAACGCAGGAAAGAGCGAGCACTGGAAACTTTGTCAGCCTGATTATTAGACTTCGCCGTCACTCATGGTCATTTGGCCACTGAAAGTGGCCGTCATTACGCTCCGCTGTCATTTATTGTTAAGACAGAATAACTCAATGACGGCCGTAAGGCCTAATGACGGGCGCTAGCCCTAATGACAACGGAGCGCATATGCGCGAAGTGTTATGACTTGTGTGTGCATGTTGCCTAGTGCCTAGTAAGTATCTGGCTTAACGACAGATTAGATGAGAAACCAAAATCCCCCAAAATTCTCTCGGCCGTTCGAAAGTCGACACCGCTTCATAGTGCCAGCCAAGATGTTGGCCGCAGTGACGGCAGAAGGCCATCCGCCAGCGGTAGCCCGGAAACCAGGTGTGGACCTCGGTGGCTGCTCTATGAACAACGGCACCCGGGCACTCAGAAAAGGTGTAAAAGTCGCATTCGACGCCCGCCGGGTTGAGAAAAAAATGTCGATCGGAAGCATTTATGCGTAGGAGTCGGTCAGAATGAGTGACCAGGGTCCTACAACCAGCACACTGGTAGGTTTTGGCGCCATTGCCACTAATTCCTTTGACGGGAGTAAAAAGGCTGAACATTCTTGGTTCCAGAGTCAGGAAGGTTGAATGGCAGGTAAGATACCAAACTCCCAAGAAAAGTCAATTCGGGCTAGTTTTAAAACCCATGCCTTTGTTCTTGCGAAGAGAAATCCAACCTGATATACGTATCGTTGATCAATAGTGTGATGAGATGGTTTTTGACTGAGGGGCACTGGCGCACAGCATCCCTATTTTCAGATATCATTCCCAATAACGGCGCATTGTCCCCACGTAACAGTTAAGTCTGCAAAGTCTAGCCGGTAGTGGTCGTAGTCCGTCGGAATTACGGTTCACTTTGTGTGCTCCAAATCGCATAGCGCAAAGCGCATGGCGTTTCCCTTTTTGCTTCACACCCCATGCTCCATGCCCTATGCGCTATGCCTTTTACACAACGGACCACGGACCATAAACCACAGACAACGGACAGATAGATGCTTGCAAAAGTCCTTTCCAGTTCAGTGTTGGGTATTGATGCCTATGTTGTGGAGGTGGAGGTAGATATCACCATGGGTCTACCCGCCTTTGCCACTGTGGGCCTCCCTGACGGTGCAGTGCGTGAAAGCAAGGATCGAGTGAAATCGGCGATCAAAAACTCAGGATACCGTTTTCCGCCTCATCGCATCACCGTAAACCTGGCTCCGGCAGACAGAAAAAAGGAGGGGGCGGGATTTGACCTGCCAATGGCCGTGGGTATCCTGTCTGCCACAGGTTTGGTAAATCGGGACAAGCTGGAGCAGTATCTGATAATTGGCGAGCTCTCCCTGGATGGTAAAGTCAAGAAGACCAAGGGTGCGTTGCCCATGGCCCTCGCAGCAAGGAATAATGGTTTTGCCGGAATTATCGTACCCAAAGGTAACAGCAAAGAATCTGCGGTTGTGCAGGGAGTGAATGTCTTTGCGGCGAGTCACCTTTATCAGGTAGTAGAGTTTTTAAACGGCGTCGAGGAACTATCCCCTACAACCGTTGATGTCCAGAAGTTATTTTCCAAAGATGCACTCTATGATGTGGATTTCAACGAGGTGAAGGGGCAAGAACATGTAAAGCGAGCTTTGGAAATCGCGGCTGCCGGGGGGCACAATGTGTTGATGGTGGGGCCACCAGGCTCCGGTAAGACAATGTTGGCCCAAAGACTGGCGACCATTCTGCCTGACCTGACCTTTGAGGAAGCTCTGGAAACAACCAAGGTCTACAGTATCATGGGATTAATGGGTGAGCGTGCCGTCATTTCAACTCGGCCTTTCCGATCACCCCACCACACTATCTCCGATGCCGGCTTAATAGGTGGCGGCCAGATTCCTAAGCCCGGTGAAGTGAGCCTAGCCCACAATGGCGTATTGTTCCTGGATGAAATGCCGGAGTTTCGCAAAAATGTTCTGGAGGTCTTGAGGCAACCCATGGAAGACGGTAAGGTGACCATTGCCCGAGCCGCCACATCCATTACCTACCCAGCATCTTTCATGGCCGTTGCTGCCATGAATCCTTGTCCCTGCGGCTTCTACGGCGATTACAAGCGGCAGTGCCAGTGCACTCACTTGCAGATCCAGCGGTATCGGACCAAGATTTCAGGACCGCTGCTGGATCGGTTGGACATTCATGTGGAAGTGCCGGCCGTGCAGTACCAGGACCTGGCTCAGGAAAGCAGCGGGGAATCCTCCCAAACCATAAGGCAGAGGATAAATGCAGCCAGAATGGTGCAGCAGGAGCGGTTCAAGCAGCACAAGATCTATTGCAATGCTCAGATGCCGCCCCGGCTGCTCAAACGGTTCTGTAAATTGGATGAGGATTCCCACGGTCTATTGGAGACCGCTATCGATCGGCTGGGGTTGAGCGCCAGGGCTCACAACCGCATTCTCAAAATAGCCCGCACCATAGCAGATATTGAAGGACTGGAGCAGATCAGTTCAGCGCACATAGCCGAGGCCATCCAATACCGTAGCCTGGACCGTAGTTTAGCCTAACCCGGATATTTCATGAATCACCTGCTGCGACCGCGGATCTAACCGTCCTCCCGGGCGTCCTCGGGTGTTGAACCCTGCGACGTACCGTTTTGGTACGCCTCGGGTCCAATCCCGCGGTATCGCGGGATGGTTGCCCGGTGGCACACCCATCCTCTTCGCGCTCGCTGCGCTCCGCTCAGTCCCGCAAGCGGGTTCCCAGTTTCACGGTCTCGCGACTGCAATTCATAAAACATCCGGGCTAATCCACCCCTTCGCCGAATAGTATGTTGATGAAAGCACTCTTGTACGAGGTAAGAACCTTGTCCCTCCTCATGACCACAGCGATAAAGTCAGGTTTGAGCAATGTATTCATTGGAATGAAAGCCAGATTTCTTTTTTCCAGTGCTGGTAGATCCCTCACCACGGTGGCGAAAGAAATGCCGAGTCCCATCTCAACATAGAGAGAGGTCAGCTCAACATTTGAAGATTCCATAACGATCTGGTAGTCAAGTCCGAGTTTCTGAAACCGCTCTTCCAGTATCCTGCGACAGGTGAATCTGAGGTCCTTCGGAGGCAATATAAGCGAATATTTGGCTATCTGCCTCAAGGTAACACGCTCTGCCTCGGCCAAAGGGTGGCCGACTGGTACCATCAATACAGTTTCCACCCTTTTCCAGCGAAGCAAAGAGAGATCTTTGGGGACCTCTGATTCCAGCGTAAAACCAAGATCAATATCCCCATTTCTTACCAGTTCGATAACGACTTGCTGCGAGCGGTCAAGAATAGTCAGTTCAACGTATGGAAATTGAATAATATATTCTTTGAGTGTTTCCGGAACCAGATGATAGAGGGTTGTAAAAGGAGCGGCTATTCGCAACCGTCCTCTTTGCAACCCTTGGAGCTCGCTTAAATCTTCTTTGAGACAGTCATAGCTTTCCAAGATTGCCTCTGCGAATTCAAAGAATCTCTCTCCAGCAGAGGTCAGCCTCAACTTACGCTTGCCGATCCTCTCAAACAGGTGGCAATCAAGTTCTTGTTCGAGAGCTTTTATTTGCTGGCTGAGTGCCGACTGAGTGCGGAATGTGGCATCACCAGCCTTGGTAAAGCTCCCGAGCTTGGCTACCTGATAGAAACCTATGATCTGCTGCCACTCCATAATAAATAAGCTATGCTAATCAATATAATAAAAATTATTAATTTGAGTTATATTAAATTATCAGAAATAGTGAATATGGGCAATAAGAATAATTTGACTAGTGTCCATCCGAAAACAAAGCATTGTTATTCTGAGCCCTTCGACAAGCTCCGCGAATAATCTAAGTTTTGTCAAGCAGTTATGAGATTCTTCGTCGTCCCGCCATATGCGGGACTCCTCAGAATGACAGACGATGCTCGGGTTTCTGGATGGACACCAACGAACGGGGAGGTGGACCATGAAAGAGTCGTTAAGATCCGGTCTGACATTTGAGTTCAAATTCAAGGTTCCTGAGAACAAAACAGTCCCTCACCTTTATCCAGAATCTCCCGAATTTCAGGTGATGCCAAAAGTGTTGGCTACGGGGTTCATGGTGGGATTGTTTGAATGGGCTTGTATTCAGGCCATCAATCCGCACATTGAATGGCCCGATGAGCAGACAGTGGGCATCGAGGTGAAACTAAACCATGTGGCAGCCACACCGCCCGGATTAACCGTCACGGTAAAAGGAAGGCTGGAAAAGGTGGAGGGCAGAAAACTGAGCTTTTCTCTCGTTGCCGACGATGGAGTAGATACTATCTCTGAGGGCACTCACGACAGGTTCGTAATCGACGCGGAAAAGTTCAACGCCAAGATGGCTGCCAAAGCCAGCACTGAACCCTAATGTTGCATAATACAATTTTATTTAGACCTAGAAACCTGGTCCTCAGGCCAGCTCGGAGGGGGATTCAGCCTGTTTTATATTTTGAATATCGAACAAGGAATTTCGAACAGCAGAAGTTTTTGAAAGAAACAAGAAAATGTTTTTCACTTCGATATTCTGCGGTTCCTTGTTCTGCGGTTCTGCTGTTCATATTCTCGGCGACGTGATAGCAGATAGTGAAATGCTAAACGCTGACCAGGGAGACCCGACCCCATACTACTCTTCACATGCAATCCCTTCCGCCAAGGTCAAAGCAGAGAGTTCAGCACCCTTCAGGTTAAGGATTTCATTGTGCCAGGGGGGTGCGTGCAGCTGGCTTTCCAAGGCCTGCTGGAGCGATTGGGTGTCCGTGTTCGATTCAGTCAAGACAGTAACGTAGTCTTTGATGAATGGAAGAAGCCTGTCAACGTGGGTCTGTTGCTCCCTGTCTTTAAGGTCACGCAGGAGAACAACGGCTGGGATACGTGAGGCCAGGATATCGCTAATGCTGTTGTATCCTGCATACACTATGGCCATTTTCGAGTTTACCAGAGAGGGGATATATCTTTCACTGACCTCATCGACAGTACAAAAGGATAGATTTCGGAAGAGAGCCTGGATCTTCTCTTTCTTCTCTTGGTCCACAAACAGTCGCCAGGGGCCGTGCCTTTCACCGATCCCTTTTATTGCGTCATAGATTTTTTTTACGAATTTCCATGTTGCCTCAGTTCCCCAAGGGATGGATATGGTTCCAGCCAGGGTATCCTTGTCAGAGGCAATCAGATGTTTGCTTTCCATTAATCTCGAGACATAACCTGTTTCCACTGGTTTGACACCGAAACGTTGTGCGATAGTATTGGAATACTCACTGCCCATAGCCTGAGTATCCCCATACCACAAAATCAAATCGTAATAATTCTTGAAGCATTGAATCGCTGCGTCTGACCAAACATCCTTGTCATCCCCAATGATCCCTCTGAGGCCCAAGACCCAACGGGTATCTACATCTCTGCCAACCTCCAGGGCACGGAATAACTCATTCCGTTTACCCGTGGGGGCATGATCGACTAGCACGATTCGAGGTTGGAAAATTTCCATAATTGAGGCCAACATATCGGTGCGCAACTGGCCCAGAACCGACTTATAAAAATTCGAATGCCCATAACCGCCTTCAGCTCGGCCCTTGACAATGGTGGTTGCATAGGATGGGAGCTTTATCCAATCCAGGGTCCCATTGCCTATCAAGGCAGCTGCCTGTTTACATCCTGAAACAAATAATGTCTTGCATTGGGGGTAAAGTCGGCGCAGGGCCAAGCCAATGGCGATGCTTCGGCTCGCATGCCCAAGTCCCCGGCCATCGTGAGCGTAGATCAAAAAATCTAATCGTTTTGAAAAATGTCGATTCAGTTTCTTGGAGTAATACCGAGATTCCATCAAGACCCGATGTCCTTCCTTGGAGCCCCCAGCGGCTCCCACCCCTTTTTAGCAACTCTCCCCATTTTTGCCAAGACCGGAAAAGACGCCAAGGGCTATTCTACTATTTCCTTACGTCAAAAACATGCATTGAAATGGCAAAAGCTTTAAATTAGACTACCGGAACATATATGTTGCAAATCGGGAGTTACCTTGTTTTGCCGAGGTACGAATAGATATGGATGATGTGAGCCCCATGCTCGTAAACAATCTTGACGTCCATGTTATCAATTCTTGTAACCTTCACTGTCACGGCTGTAATCATTTGGCGAATTATGGCTATGGCGGACCATTTAAGGTAGAAGAACTCGTCGATTGGATCAAACCATGGAAGGATAGGCTCTATTTTAAAAGAATCTCTCTATTGGGTGGCGAGCCTCTACTGAATCCATACTTGAAAGATATCTGTATTGCTTACAGGAGGCTTTTTTCTCAGAAGGAAACCAAACTCCGCATTATCACGAACGGAATATTGATAACAAAATGTCCCTGGTTAAAGGAACTGATTCAAGAATACCATGTTCATATTCAAGTATCCTTGCATGTGTTCACGGGAAAGACAAAGAACGAAAAATTAATCAATCAAGTAAAGGAAGGAATGGCTCTTCTGGAAAAGTGGGCTGGTGATACGGTCCGGCCGGCTGAATCCAGC